>Ga0182738_1002714_pt1 | contig 20842 bp, 20 predicted proteins | sample eDN5th30CBELigMG_FD_128876 | JGI IMG/M metagenome (GOLD analysis project Ga0182738, IMG submission 128876) | Enriched Miracle-Growth compost microbial communities from Emeryville, California, USA - eDNA 5th pass 30_C BE-Lig MG (version 2)... ... | reverse complement strand
GTGCCTGTTCTCTTGTTTTTTTGAGTTCTTCAAACAGTGCGGTTTTTTCTGCCTCTTTTTCGTCCAGTTCTTTTCTGAGTCTGGCAGCTTCCACACTCATTTTTCTGTAATTGGCCTTGCCCTTTGGGATTTCAGATAGCAGCTTTTTTGCGTTTTCATATCTCATTCTGAGATTCTGCTGTTGCTCTAATTCAACGGTTTTTTGTGCTATCCATTTATTAGCATTGGCAATGATTTCTTTGAGTTGTTTTTCTCGTGCCTCATAACCTTTTACGGTTTTATCCATCTCTCTACGAGAATAGAAAATACCTGCTGTGGGCCTTGGTCTATGAGGACGAGGGCGCTTTCTTAATGGTCTTTTTGGTGGTTCAACATCATTCTTTGCATATTGTTCCTTGGATAGTGGAACATCTGGAACCTTTCTTTTTGTTGATAAACCCAGTTTTTTAATACGCTCAAAAAAATCAGAGTTCCAATCGTTGAGATTTTTTTTGTGTAATATTGCTTGGCACTTAAAGAATTATTCACAAATGGCACACTAACCACGTGATAATGTGGTGTCTTTTCATCCATATGGAGAACAACTGAAATTGTATGCTGATGGCATTTTTCAAGATGTTCAAGCATTGCTTTTTCAAACTTATCTAACTTGCTTGCGTCCAGTGTCTCCCAGACACGGGCAAGGATTTTTTTATCTTCTGGATTTTGGACGTCTAAATTTTCCCATTGCTCCTGTGTGATCCCTGCTTTTTCAAAATCAAATAACCAACCTGCAGAACAATGAAAAACTTGATTGATGGTAATGTTGGCATCGCTTCTGATTTTCTTTTTTGATGCATTCTGGGATAACACTTCATCTAATCTCTTTTTATAATCGTTGAAATTATCCGGTCCGATAATGACACGATTTAAAATTGAGCGACTGGAAACAACATTATCATTTTCAGGATCGTTGCGGAACATGTGCGAGGCAGCACGATTTGAAGCACGTATTTTTTTGAGTTTTATATCTCGATTAGCATAATACATAATGTACCTTTTTTGTTGTTTTTTTATCCGCCATTTTGGGCGGATGGGTGCAGGGGTATCCCCTGCCCCACTGACTTATTCCAACGGAATAGGTCTTGTGGGCAAGATATATCAAAAATATATCTTGATTTTAGTATGCTAAAAAAGCTACCTTACAGCAAATAAATAGCGCCTCCAGGTTTTGAGATTCACACGAGTTTAAACGGCCATCCAGGCACGTTTAAAGAGTCGTGAATCTCGCGCGCGTGAGACGAGTTTAAACCGCCGTCAAGGCGGGTTTAAAGAGTCGTCAGCGTGCGGGCAGGTAGAAAGAAAAATCGACCTCTGGGTAATCCAGATGGTCAATTATTTCTTTCAACACTGCCACGGGTTTTTGCTGTTGATAAACAGCAAAGTGGGCAGATGAGAAATCAACCTTTGATTGCTCATAGTGGCCCACCAGACTTTGCAGCATCGCCGGATGAATATTCAAATATGTCATTCGGTTGATGAAAGTAGAGCGAAAGGAATGAAATTTCTTTTGGGCGTTGTTAATCCGCAACTTGCCAGTTAAATAATCTTCATTAAATCGCCTGCTGGTATTTTTTGCATATCCTGATTTGGCTGTAATTAGGTGTGGAAAAATCAAACCTTGTTTGTCTTTCAGGCTTTCAATGTAGGTGATAAAGCCCAGATCAATTAGTTTTTTGTGGACTGGAACTTTCCTAACACTGTTGTCACTTTTTACGCCGTGGTCATCCTGTTCTGTAATGTCAAAGAAGAAAATATCATTTTCTTTTTTGATTTCTGGAACTGTTAAGGATGCCAATTCTCCTATTCTTGCTCCTGTAAACAGGGCAAGGAATGGTAACCAGTAAAAATCAGTTTTTATTTTTTTATGGGCTGAGGCATACCAAAAATAATTTTCTTTATTGTTGTAAATTAACCGCAATTCTTCTTCTGTAAATGCTTGGTAGGATTTTACCTGCCTCTTTTTTCCTTTTTTGCTAATTGCCATTTTTTCAAATGGATTAGCACGGTTGAAATATTTGTTTGCTATGGAATAGTTAAACAAATCATTAAAAAAGGAAATGGATTTATTGATTCTTGATGTGGTTAAACCATTGCTGATAAGTCTTTGTTTGTAGGTAATGGCTGTTTCATCAGTAATGGTTAATAGGTGTGGATCATTGAAAAGCAATTCAAATTCTTTGAATTTGCTTTCTTTTTCTTGAAGTGTTTTTTCTCTGTTGCTGAGTTTTCTTTCTTCAAGATAGACTTTAACGACCTCTGAAAATCGTTTAGAGGCTTCCTGTGGCTTTTTTTGGGGTGGGGCAAGGGAATCTATCAAATCATCCAACGAAGGCCGTGACGGGGCTGTATTCCGTCCTGTGAGGTGTTTTATTGCCTCCAGCAGATTGTCGCTATCTTTCTCGGTGCCATCACTGCTGAAAATTCCATTTTTTAGGTCAATCTCGAATTTTCTGATTGTCATTGCCGTATCAAGATGTATTCTCAAAGCAATGATTTTAGCAGTGACAGGATCTTTGGTTCTTAGGCTGATGGCGGTTTCTTTGCCATTGCTGGTGGTGCGCCAGTAGTAGACGCCATGCCTTGATTTACGTAGGTTTGGGATGTGTTCCATGCGCTTGGGTCGGGACACCAAACGGGACACCGCAATAGAAAAAGCCCCTGATTTCTTCAAGAAAATCAAGGGCTTAGGTGTACTGGTGGCGCATCCCTGATTCGAACAGGGGACCTGCGGATTATGATTCCGTCGCTCTAACCGGCTGAGCTAATGCGCCTTCCTTGAAAGACCGCAACTATAGCAGATTTTGGGGAATCCATGCAAGAGGCAAACAAGCCGTTTTTGACAGATCGTGACAAGGATAGGCGGATATCCCCATAAGCGACTCATGCTGTCGCTTTTGTTGCCCTATGTTGCACCAGTGCCATAAACGGGCCGATAAAATATGGCTGAATTTGACAGTACAATTGCGGTCGTTCAAAGCCACCCAGGTTCACATTTCCGCCATGCAAGCGCTCTAAGATACGCGGCCGACGGAAATTGACCATAGGGCGCGCATGCGACTGCATCCTGGTCCGGCTCCGCCTTCGTGCTCGTACAGGCGGCCGTGCCCGCCAGGTGGCCGCAGCAGGCGCGGCCGGCTGGAAACAAGGAGATTGACGTGCACCAGGAAATAAAAATCGTTGTTGGCGATTGGGCGAAGTGCCAGAAAGACGCGTCGGCCGTACGGCGCGAGGTTTTCATCGAAGAACAGCATGTTCCGCCCGAGCTCGAGATGGACGACAAGGACGCCCTGTGCATACATGCGGTTGCCTATAACGAGCGCGGCGAGCCCATAGGCACGGGCCGGCTGCTGCCCGATGCCCACATCGGACGCATGGCAGTCCGTTCAGACTATCGCGGCAGCGGCATCGGCTCGAAGCTGTTGAGCACATTGATGGACGAGGCCCGGCGCAAGCGCCACATGGAGGTCGTGCTGTCGGCCCAGACCCACGCACGCAACTTCTACGCCCGGCACGGCTTCCTGGCCGAAGGCCATACCTATATGGACGCCGGCATAGAACACGTCACCATGCGACACGCCTTGACGGCCTGAGCTTCCAGCTTGCAACCCATGCTCCCTGGCAGCCTGAGCTGTCAGGCAGGCCCAGTCCCATACCCTGTGGGAATATTTTCGCGGAAAATCACCTGCAGGCGCGGCATATAGCTTGGCTCGGGCACTTTTCTGACAGCCGAAACGAGCAGTTTGACTATCTCCCTGGCCTCGACACGCGGGTTCTGGTCTATCACGGCATCCATGACCCGGTCGAGCAGCAGGCGCCTGCTTGAGTCGGTAAGCTCATGGCCTATGAACACAACGCGCTGGTCCAGCCCCGCTTCCTGCAAAGCGCGCGCAATACCCTGGTTGCCCGCGCCGATGTTATAGATGGCAACAGGCGGACGGCCTCGGAGCAACTCACTCGCGGCCTCATAGGCGAGCTCCCGGTCGTCGCTTACCTCCACAATGCGAGACATCTGCAGCTGCGGAAACTCTTCACCCAGCAAGGAGCGAAAGCCCATTTCCCGCTCCTCGTGCCCCCGATAGGCAAGGGAGCCGGCAAACACCGCCACCTCATGCCCCTCTCGGCCGCCGCCCAGGAACCTGCCAAGCAGCAGGCCGGCCAGCCGGCCTGCTGCCCGGTTATCGATGCCGACATAGCCTACTCGCCCCGACGCAGGGATATCGGACACAAGTGTACTGACTGGCACGCCCCCGGCTTGTACCGCAGCAATTGCTTCCCTGACCTGCGGGTGGTCCAGCCCGACCAGGCCAATCGCATCGGTGGACGACCCCAATTCATACAGCTTCCACGCCAGGGTGTCCGCATCAAAGCCATCGATCAGATGCAATTGCGCGCGTACCTGCGGCCGGGCCTGCGCCTCGGCAAGCAGGTGGCGTCCGAGGGCGACCATGAAACTGTTGGAACCCGCCGGCAGGATGAAATCCATGCGCACATCGCCCACCATCGCCCTTGATCCGCCGCCAAAGTAACCGAGGCGATTCGCAACTTCGATCACGCGGTCGCGCGTTTTCACGCGAACGCCCTCCCTGTCGTTGAGCACCCTGTCCACCGTCGCGGTGGACACGCCCGCCTCATGAGCAATGCGCGAAATCGTTGCACGCATATTCTGTTTTCCTTCCTGTCAAAAGCAGACTGCCAATAGCGCCTGCATGCCCATGTTGAGCGATGCTCACCGGCAACCCCCATCAAATGATGGTTTTGATGTGTGTTTATGATTGATATTTAATCATTCAATCAACATAATTGCCACAAAATCATGGCCCGCAGACGGCTGCCTCAATCCCAAGACAGGAGACAAGATGTCCGCCCCGCATTTCCAGCCCGACGTCCAGATCAGGGAAACCGGTTACCGCATTGGCTGCATCGGCGCGGGCATGATCATGGCTGAATGCCATCTTGCGGCCTATCGCAAGGCGGGTTTTGATGTCCGCGCCATTGCCTCGCGCACACGATCACGCGCCGCGGATGTAGCGCAGCGTTGGTCCATAGCCACTATTCACGACACACCCGACGACCTGATCGCAGATCCTCAGATTGAAATCATGGACATTGCATTTCCGCCTGACCAGCAGCCCGCGCTGATACGAAAAGCTCTGGCCGCGCCGCATGTTCGCGCTGTACTGGCGCAGAAGCCGCTGGCCCTGACGCTGGAGGAGGCGAGGCAACTGCGGGACGAGGCCCGGGCTGCAGGCAAGATTCTGTCCGTCAACCAGAACATGCGCTACGACCAGTCTGTACGGGTGCTGCGGCAGATTCTCGATCAGGGGCTGCTGGGCAGCCCGGTGTTTGCGCAGATCGATATGCATGCGGTTCCGCACTGGCAGTCATTTCTTCAAGACTATGATCGCCTCACGCTTGCCAACATGAGCGTGCATCATCTCGACGCGCTGCGCTACCTGTTTGGTGATCCGCTATCCGTCACCTGCGTGGCCACACGAGATCCACGCACGCCTTTCGAACATACGGACGGGCTGGTCGCTACCACGCTTCAGTATGAAAGCGGGCTGCTCGCCCTTTCACTTGAGGATGTCTGGTCTGGTCCCACCGGAGAGGGCTATGAGGACGACCAGCACATACGCTGGCGTGTGGAAGGCACGGAAGGAACAGCCCGCGGCACGATAGGATGGCCCACCGGCAAGCCTTCGACCCTCAGCTTTGCCTCCCGTCATGGCACAGACGGGAAATGGATCACACCGTCCTGGGAAACCATGTGGTTTCCCGACGCATTCATCGGCGTCATGGAGCAATTGCAATATGCGCTTCGCACACAAAGCACACCCGCATTGTCCGTCGCTGATAACGTTCGCACCATGGCGCTCGTCGAAGCCGCCTATCAATCAATAGATGACCGCCGCACAGTCAACCTTGCGGAAACACTGCTCGACGGCGACTGACAACATCAATCGCTTCCGCGAATTTCCATTCAACCATATAAAACACCAGGAGACAGACGTGATACAGACTGGCATTTTCACCGGCTATTTTCCCTACGGCCTTGACCAGACCGCCAAAACCATACGCTCTCACGGCTTCAATACGGTCCAGCTTGACCTGCACTTCAAAGGCATGGATTTGGGCCCGGGCCAGATTACCAGGGAAAAATGCATCACCATCCGCGATACATTCCGGGATCACGACCTGCCTGTTTCCTGCATCTCCGCCTATACAAACATCGTTCATCCCGACAAGGCGGAACGCAAGCGGCGCAACGATTATCTGAAAGAAATCCTCGCCCATGCGCAGTATCTCGGATCGCCCTATGTCATATCCGAGACCGGCACTTTCGCCACCGACAGCGACTGGGTGCACCATCCCAGGAACAAGAGCGAAGAAGGCTGGGAAGAATGCCGCGACGTCATACGCGGGCTCGCCCAGCATGCCTACGACCATGGCGCGATGTTCCTGATGGAAACCTATGTGAACAACGTGGTCGGCTCGATACAGGAAACGCTGCGCATGTTCGCGGAAGTCGACCATCCGGGCCTCGGGCTGCTGATGGATCCGACCAATTACTTCGAAAACCACAACATCGATCAGATGGACCAGACGCTGCACCAGGTCTTTGACGCCCTGTCAGACAAGATACGGATCGCGCATGCCAAGGACGTCAAGCGATCGGGCGACGACAAGTCGGAAAAGCACACCGACATCGGCGATGCCGATGCGGCCGAAAGCCACACCTTTCGCGGAGTCGGTGAAATTGAATTGCCTGCGCCCGGCCTCGGCTCCCTGAACTATGACCTGTACCTCAAGCGTCTGGCACAGAAACACCCCAATATCCCTATCATCATCGAACACCTTACCGAGGACGATGTGCCTCGCGCCAAGCGCTTCCTTGATGGAAAACTGCGCGCCAACGGCGTCTGAGAGCGGAGATTTCATGGTTGCGCTGTATGGAAACAACCTGACCCGCCGACAGCTGGAAGAGCGCTGCGGCCAATTTTCGCAGTTTGCCGGCGTTCGTCTCATGACGCTGGACGACGGTGTAGAGCGCGGCATACGCATGCTGGAGTTTCGCAACGGAACAGGACTACGGTTCACTGTGCTTGTCGACCGTGCCATGGATATAGCAGACTGCGAATATCGCGGCCAGGCGATTGGGTGGCATTCCCCTTCGGGATTCCGCCACCCGGGGCTTCATGAATATGAGGGAGAAGGCGGGCTGGCGTGGATGCGCTCATTCTCCGGGCTGATGGTGACCTGCGGGCTGGATCACATCCTGTTCATGTACGAGGCACCAGCCGACAACTATATCTATGGCCCGCGCAGGAGCGTGAGCCAGTCCATTCACGGACGGGTGGGCACCATACCTGCCCGCATGAATGGCTATGGAGAATCGTGGGACGGCGACCGCTGCGTACTCTGGGCCGAGGGCGTTGTCTCGCAAGGCACTGTATTCGGCGAACATCTGGAACTGCACCGGAGGATAGAAATCGATGCGGGCAGCTGCGAGATCCGCCTGAGCGACCGCGTTGTCAACCGCGGCTTCTACCGGACGCCGCATATGCTTTGCTACCACATCAACATAGGTCATCCTGTGCTGGATGAAGGCTCACGGTATATCGCCCCCATCAGTGATGTCACCTGGGCCGCACATGCACAAAATTATCGCGGCCAGGGCGTGGGTTACCGGACGATGCCCGGACCGCAGGCTGGCTTTCACGAGCAGGTCTGGCAGCACGAAATGCGCGCCGGCAGCGCTGGCGAAGTGCCCGTGGCGCTGGTCAATGAAAAACTGGGCATAGGGTTTGAAGTCACCACCCTCAAAAGCCAGTTCCCGTGCCAGTACCAGTGGCAGAACCTGCAGGCCGGCCAGTATGCGATGGGCATAGAACCATCCACGAATCATGTCCTGGGCCAGGGCGCCGCCCGTGAACGCAATGAAATGATCTGGCTGGAACATGGGGACGAACGCCACTACGACACTCGGTTGCGCGTGCTCACCGATCAGCAGGCCATTGCGCAAGCCGAAGCCCGCATAAAGGCTATCGCCATCCAGCCCCAGGAAGAATACCCCGATCTCTCGGGGACCTTCCCTTCCATCGAAGGACGATCATGACTGCCCGACTTCCTTTTTCCATGGCTGGGCGGCGCGTCCTGTACACCGGCGCTGCAGGCGGCCTTGGGCTGCAAACAACACTGGCCATGCTCGACACGGGCGCATCGGTCATTGCCCTGGACCATAATGCGGCCAGCATCGAACGCCTGCGCGCGCAGGCAACGCCCAGCCAGGCGGCAAACCTGGAGTTTGTCCAGGCCGACCTGCAAGACGAAGCCGGCCTGCAGGCGCAACTGCTGCGCCTGACTGCCGCCGCTACGATTGATGTGGTGATCAACAACGCCGCCATCTACCCTTCCATGCCGTTCGAGCAATACAGTGCCGAGCAATTGCGACGCGTGCACCGCGTCAATGTCGAAGCTGCAGTGCAAATCATACGCGCAGCCCTGCCCGGCATGCGCGCCCAGGGCTGGGGCCGCATCATCAACATATCTTCGATTACCTTGTCAGGGGGCTGGGAAAACCTGCAGCCCTACGTGCAGTCAAAAGGGGCCATGCTCGGCAACACTCGCGCCCTGGCGCGCGAATTCGGCAAATGGGGCATTACCGTCAATGCGATCGCGCCTGGCGCCTTCCCCACTGATGCGGAAGCCATCCATCCCGACCCGGAAGGCTATACCCGCATGGTATTGGACCGGCAATCCATAAAGAGACGCGGCCATGCGGGGGATATCGCCGCCGCCATTCTGTTCCTGGCTTCTGAAGAGGCCGGGTTCATCTCGGGCCAGACACTCTCCGTCGACGGCGGCTGGGACATGCGCTAGATTCACCCCCCGCATCTATTGCATTTATCCGCGCAACCGACTAGTATTTTGTTAGCGCTAATTGTTAGCGCTAACAAAATACTCAAAAATAGGAGACGTGCATGCTTTCGACCCGTTTCAGACTGGCATCGCTGGCAGTACTGGCCGCAGCGACAGCGGCAGCCGCAATGCCTCATCAGGTCTATGCAAAGGAAACCATCACCTTTGCAGCCGCAAGCTTTGCCGAACCAGGCCGAGGCGACAAGATGCGCGCCTGGCTGGATAAATTCAATGCGAGCCAGGACAAGGTAGAGGTAAAGCCGGTCGCCATCCCTTTCTCATCGTTTGTCAGCACCGTATTCACGCAGATGGGCGGTGGCTCCGGGCCCGATCTGGTGCGCTTCGACCTGCCTGAATTCTATGCAGCCGCAGAGGCTGACAGGTTGGCACCGATAGATGCCTACATAAAGGATGACGACTTCAGTTTCGGCCCGGCTGATCAATACATGCGCATCGACGGCAAGCGATACGGCATTGTCTTTGAGGTCAGCAATTACGCCATGGTCTACAACAAAGACCTGGTCAAAGGCGAGCCGCCCAGGAACTTCGATGAGTTTCTGGCAGCGGCCAAGTCCGCGACCTCGGGTGGAAACTATGGTTTCGCCTATCGCGCCACCATGGCCGAACGCGGGGGCATGTGGTACGACCTGTGCAATTTCGTTTATGGCTTCGGCGGCCGGTGGTCCAACGACCAGGGTGAGCCTACGCTGAACTCGCCCGAGGTCGTGCAGGGGATAGACGCATACAAGCGGGTGTATGACGCAGGCGTGATTCCCAAAGGCGCGGACGCCGCAACATATCGCCGCATGTTTGCCCAGGGCAAACTGGCAATGGAAATCGACAACGGCGGCGTCGCCGCGAACCTGGCCACTGAAGGCAAGAATATCCAGATGGGCGCCACGCCATCGCCATTTCCCCACAAGGAACAGGCCATGATCCTGGCGCCCATTACCGTGAACGCGAACAGCAAGCATCAGGAGGCCGCCGCAACCTTCCTGAAGTGGATGCTGGGTTCCGGGCCCCAGGCCGAGCTGCAGCAGATTCATGGCGCATCGAGCGTCGCCACCGAAGTGCCGCGTTCCCAGGAAGAAGAGCAAAAATGGCCATGGATACATGTCTACGACGAGCAGACACGAAACAGTGTTCCGCCTCTGCCGAAAGGGCTCGAAACAAAATCGCCTGAAATTCAGCAGATCGTGGTGCAGCAGGTGATCAAGGTACTGCAGAACGGCACGGATCCGCAGCAGGCCATGGATGAAGCGCAGAAGAAAGCCGAGCGGCTGATCGGGAAGAAATGAACGCGCTCAGCCACACCGAAGACAAGCATGGCTCCCCTATCGCCACGGCTGCCACGGGGGAGCGCGCCAGGCAAGGCGCAGCGCCAGGCAAAACCGCCAGACGGGAACGCTGGGTGCCATGGCTGTTCATACTGCCTGTCGTGCTCTATCTGGCGCTGTTTCAGGGTATTCCTTTGCTCAAGGAACTGTCGCTCAGCTTCACCGACGCGACGCTGCTCTCCCCACAGAACGCTTCTTTCGTTGGCATCGACAACTATCGCACGTTGTTTCAGGACAGCGCGATAAGGCACGTGTTCTATATCACGGCCATCTATACCTTTGCATGCGTAACGCTCTCCATCTCGCTGGGGCTGGGTGCGGCCCTGCTGCTGGATCGCTCGTTCCGGGGCCGCGGCGTTGCCAGGGCGCTGGTCACCATACCCTGGGCCGCACCGCCTGTGGCTGTGGCATTGATTTTCATATGGATCTACAACGGGCAATACGGCATCTTCAATCACGCCTTGCAATGGCTGGGCCTGGGCGGAAACGACGGCAGCTGGCTGGACTCGCCCCAGCTCGCCCTGCCTGCAATCCTGCTCACCACAGTCTGGCAGATATTTCCGTTTTCCTCGGTGGTGCTGCTTGCCGCCCTCCAGGGGGTGCCGGAGGAACTGCGCGAAGCGGCCATTATCGATCGCGCGGACAGGCTCAACCGTTTCAAGGCGGTGGTGTGGCCAGTGATTCAGCCCACGGTTGCGCTGCTCGCGCTGTTCATCACCATCTGGTCACTCAGGCGCTTTGACCTGATCTGGCTCATGACCCAGGGCGGGCCAATTGGGGCGACCAATACACTGGTGATCGAGCTATACCGCAACGCCTTCGTCAACTTTGACCTTGGCCTGGCCGCCGCGCTGGGCATGACGGGCGTAGCCATTGCGCTGGTCATTACCTTGACCTATTCCATTCTGGCGCGCCGCAGCGCGCGTGGGAGGTAAGACATGCGCTGGTCCAAGCCAGATCAAACCTTGCGCCCGCTGCTGATACTGGCGCTGCTGGGCGTGGCGGCTTTTCCCATCTACTGGATGCTGGTGACGTCTCTGACCTCACCGCAGCACTTGTTTGATGCCTCGCCGCAGCTTCTGCCGGATTTTGGCGAAGCCGCGGTCTACCTGGACATATTCCGTGATCACCCTGTGGGCCTGTGGCTGCGCAACAGCGCCATCGTCGCTCTGGGCACCATGGTTCTGAGCATTGCCCTATCAGTATTTCCTGCCTATGCATTGTCTCGGTTCAAGACCGCCAGCATGGCGGTACTGGGCCTGATGCTGTTCGTCACACAGATGCTTCCGGAAGCGATGCTGGTTGTGCCGCTCTATACGCTCTACTCAGAACTGTCGCTGATCAATACCCTGCTCGGGCTGATACTGGCCAACACAGCGTTCACAGTGCCTGTCGTGGCCTGGATACTGAAAGGGGCCATAGACGCCATCCCCGAGGAAATCGAAGAGGCGGCAAGAATGGATGGCTGCTCGCGTTTCGGCACCGTACTGAGCGTGGTTACGCCCATCATTGCTCCCACGCTCGCCGCGACGGCCGTCATAGCGTTCTTCAACGGCTGGAATGAATACATCTTCGCCCAGACGCTGATCGTCGATTCCGGTCTGCATACCGCTTCGGTCGGCCTCGCCCGCTTTATCGGGGAGCTGAGCACACCCATGCATTCGGTCATGTCAGTCGCGCTGATCTACACCTTGCCCGCCGTGGTGTTCTATCTATTCGCCCAGCGTTATGTGGTGGCCGGCATGACAGCCGGCAGCGTCAAGGGCTGACCTCGTAAAACATGAGACATACAGGAAACAAGCCTTATGGCATCGATACAGCTTGAAAGTGTAAGCAAGGCATTCAACCAGAAGCAGGCGGTCAGTGATATCTGCCTCGATGTGCCCGACGGCGAATTCCTGGTGCTGCTCGGGCCGTCGGGTTGCGGGAAATCAACGCTACTGCGCATGCTGGCCGGCCTGGAAAGCATCACTACGGGCGCCATACACCTGAATGGCCGCAGGGTGGACGACCTTCCGCCTACGGAGCGCGACATGGCATTTGTCTTCCAGTCGTATGCCCTTTATCCCAATATGACTGTACGGCGCAATATCGCCTTCCCTTTGATGATGCGGCGTTTCCGCTGGTGGTATCACCTGCCCATGCTGGGCTATCTCGCCAAGCGCAGGCTCGAGCGGGACCCTGACATTCAGGACCATGTTCAACGCGTCGCGGCCACGCTGGCGCTGACCGATATGCTGGACCGCTATCCCCGCACGCTTTCGGGCGGGCAGCGCCAGCGGGTAGCACTGGGCCGGGCCATGGTCAGGCGTCCTGAGGTGTTTCTGATGGATGAGCCCTTATCAAATCTGGATGCCAAGCTGCGGACAACCATGCGCAGCGAAATCACCAAACTGCACAAGACCGTGGGAGGCACCTTCGTCTATGTCACACATGACCAGATCGAAGCGATGACCATGGGCTCGCGCATCGCACTCATGCGGGAAGGTGTTGTGCAGCAGTTCGCAACCCCTCGTCAGATCTATGAAAAGCCGGACAACACATATGTAGCGCGCTTCATCGGCACCCCGCCGATGAACCTCATCCATGCGCGAGCCGCAAACAGCCGGCTGGAAGCGGGCGGCGTGCCTATCGGGCCGGATCCCATCAGCTTGCTGGAAAAGCAGCACAGCAGCCAGCAGGATCTGATTGTCGGAATACGTCCGAATGCCATGCGCTGCGAACAGCCGTCGGCGCCAAATGCCATGCCTGGAACAGTAGTACTGGTCGAGCATGTCGGCGCTGAATCGCTGATCACGGTAGCACTGGACAACATCCAGACAGCGCACGGCGAAGACTCGGCGGACAACGAGATCGTTGTCTGCGCTAACGGATACTCCTCGCTGCAAACGGGAGATACCGTAGGTGTGACACTGGATGCGCAAGGTTGCGTTCTTTTCTCTCCCGATACAGGCAAACGCATAAGCCTGTAAGCGCGGGAGCAAATCTTACCAAGATGGAATGACATGAAGAATATTCTGGAAGGCTACAAGGTTTTGGACTGTTCTATCGCGATGGCCGGTCCGTTTGCGGGCCAGCGCCTCGGAGACCTGGGGGCTGACGTCATCAAGGTCGAACCGGTGTCCGGCGAATGGCAAAGACACGTTTCCGCAGGAGGGGCACGCGGCAATCAGATCAACGTCTCCTTCCTTTCCCTGAACCGCAACAAGCGAAGCCTCGCGGTAGACCTGAAATCAGACGATGGCAGGGCGCTTCTGTACCGCCTGGTGCGCGATGCCGATGTTTTCCTGCAGAACTACCGTCCAGGCGTCGCACCGAGACTGGGGGTGGATTACGAAACGCTGTCACGCATCAATCCTCGCCTGGTCTATGCATCCATCTCCGGATATGGTGAAGATGGCCCATACAAGCTCAGGCCCGGGCAGGATCTTCTTCTGCAGGGCATGAGCGGCGCCATGATGTCCGCCGGCAGGGCCGGCGACCCGCCCTCCCCCGCAGGCCAGTATCTGGTCGATGCCGTCACGGCCTCCACGGCTTTCGAAGGCGTGCTCGCCGCCCTGCTGCATCGGGAAAGAACCGGTGAAGGCCAGCTCGTACAGGTCAACATGCTCGATGCCATCATCGCGCTGCAGATGCAGGAGCTCTCCGTATTCAGCGTGGGCGGAAAATCGCAGCAGCGCAGCAGCGAGCCTCACGCCCATGTCTATATCCGCGCTCCGTATGGCGTCTTCAAGACGGCGGACGGCTATATCACCCTGGCTTTCCCTTCGATGAAAAGCCTGTCTGCCGCGCTGGATGTACCTGCGCTGGCAGACATGGACGATGAAAAAGACACGTTTGAGCGCCGGGACGAAATCTATGCCATTACGCGTGAAAGACTGCTGGCCCGCAACAGCGCCGAGTGGCTCGAAATATTTGACAGGCTCGGGATTTGGGCTGGCCCGGTGTACAGCTATGACGATGTCATTAACGACCCTCAAGTTCAGTTCAACGAAACATTCGTAGAGTATGAACACCCCACTGAAGGCCGCGTCAAGACCCCAGGCTTTCCTATCAGGTTTTCCCGCACGCCCTCAAAGGTAATGCGGGGCGCACCGCTTGCCGGAGAGCATACCCGGGAGATTCTGCTGGAGCTCGGCATGGAAGCGGCGGAAATAGACCGGCTTCTCGCCAGCAAGGTCATAGGCGAATCTTCGCCGGCAGGTGAAATCGTCGCGGATGAGCGGATTGCAGCCCGGGCAAGCGCCGCCGGGGCCCGGCAATGACATCCGCGCATATGTTCACGGGCCTTACCTGGGATCACCCCAGAGGCTATGATGCCTTGGCAGCCGCGGCGGCCACGGCGCGCAAGAGTGGGCTGAGGATCCAGTGGGACAGGCAGCCGCTCGAAGGATTCGAATCCGCCGCGATCGACAGGCTCGCGCAGGAATACGATCTGCTGGTCATTGACCACCCCCACCTTGGGGATGCCCTGGACAAGAGGTGTCTGCAAGAGATCAGCGCGCTGTTCGATCCGTCCAGGCTGGCAGCATGGCGTGACCAGTCCATCGGGCAAAGTTTCTCTAGCTATAGCTATGGGGCGGGCCAATGGGCGCTGCCGCTCGATGCAGCCACTCAGGTCGCCGCCTGGCGCCCTGAACTTTCCTCGGATCCCGCTCCCTCGAAATGGAGCGACATGCTCTCTTACGCGCAGCGCCATCCCATCTGCCTGTCGCTCGCCGGCCCGCATGCCTTCCTGACCTTGTGCAGCATCGCAACTGCATTCGGCGCAGGCATGGGCGACCACCAGGCAACCCTGTTCATGGGAGGCGATATGACGGCGGCCTGGGATATGCTGTCATCCCTGCACGCGCATAGCCCTGCCGCATGGCGGGACAAAAACCCGATTGCACTGCTCCACGGGATGAGCGCCACCGACGAGATCGCCTACTGTCCGCTCGTCTATGGCTATGTCAACTATGCCGGCCCGCGCGGCCCCGGGAAGCGGATCTCGTTTATTGATGCTCCCCGCGGTCCGGGCGGCGCGGTCGGATCGGTGCTGGGCGGCACAGGCATTGCCATAACGCGGCGCTGCCAGGTTACTCCGGCCTTGCTGCGCCACCTCGAGCACCTGATGGCCCCCGATACGCAAACCTCTTTCATACCCGGACACAACGGCCAGCCTTCGGCTCGCGCCGCATGGGCAGACAAGGCCTTGAACGCCGAATACAACGGCTTCTATGCCAACACACAGAGAACGCTGGAAAGCGCGTTCGTGCGTCCACGTTTTCCCGGCTATACACGCTTTCAGCTTGAGGCTTCTGACGCTGTGCGCGAGCTGTTGGCCTCGCATGCCGCCGCCACGGCGGCGCTGTCCCGGCTTGAGAACCTGTACCGCGCTGCCATCAGTGCGGGCAACGACACGGCATATCCGGGAACCGGGAGTGCAGGCGGCGCACAACACGCCATTCATCCATCGCGGCACGCCCCACACACCTCGCCCCACGGCATATCCAAAGGAATATGATGAACAACATTCTCTTCTCGACAGAAGGCCACATTGCCACTATCACCCTGAACCGTCCAGAGAAGCTCAATGCAGTGACGCCCGAGATGGCCGATGCCATCATTGCGCATGTAGAGCAGTGCAATGCGGACGATCAGATCCGCGCCGTCATCATCACTGGCGCGGGCGAGCGCGCCTTCTGCGCCGGCAGTGACATTTCCGAGCTGGATACCTACGATACCCCATGGACCTTCCGCAACCGTCCGGACTACTGCGACGCCATACGCGCCCTGCGTAAACCGGCAATCTGCGCGATCAACGGCTATGCCTTCGGTGGCGGCCTCGAAACAGCCATGTCCTGCGATATCCGCATAGCCTCAGATACCGCAAAGCTCGCCTCGCCGGAAGTCAAACTCGGCTGGATCGGTGGCGGAGGCATGGCCTATATGCTTGCCCACAATATTGGCGCATCCAATGCGGCGCGCATGCTCATGACTGGCGAACCCGTCAGCGCCGAGACAGCCCTTGCCTGGGGGCTGCTCAGTCAGGTCGTCCCGGGGGAGGAACTGCTGCCGCTGGCCATGGAAATCGCGCAGACGATCGCCTCCCGTCCTCCCATCGCGGTGCAGACGGCAAAAACCAATATACGCGCGGCTTACGCCGTGCCGCTGGAAACCGCCATCCAGTACGAGCGCGATCTGCAAACCATCTGCTTTGCCACCCAGGATGCCGACGAAGGGCGCCGCGCATTCAAGGAAAAACGCCCGCCCGTCTTCGAGGGCCGCTAATGGCCCCTGAAGCCCGGATATCGTTATGATGCTTCTCCATACGAACAAAAATATGCCCTAAAGCAAGCATGACGAAAACTTTGCAGCCAGATTCCGTACCGGTACGCGCAGGCGGCCGCAGACGCCTGCCCTCGCAGTCGGTCACGATGATTGACGTGGCACGCATTGCCGGCGTGTCGGCCCAGACGGTTTCGCGCGTACTGAGCAGCCCCGAAACCGTCTCCCCCCAGCGGCGCGAGCGTGTCCTGGCGGCAATCCGGGAAACCAATTATGTGCACAACGCCGTGGCAAGCAATCTCGCTTCCTCTCGCAGCAAGACCGTGGCAGCCATCATCCCTTTGATTTCCAATTCTATCTTCGCCGATACGGTACAGGGCCTAACTCAGGAGTTGTTGCCTACAGGCTATCAGGTCATCATCGGCATTACCGAATATGACTCGGCCAAGGAAGAAGACATCGTGCGCAGCATCCTGGGCCGCCGCCCGCATGGAATATTCATGATAGGCACCCATCACAGCGGAAGGACGAGACAGTTGCTGGAAAGCGCGGGGGTGCCCGTGGTCGAAAGCTGGGACTGGGTGGCCAACCCGATAGACTGTCTGGTGGGTTTCTCCAACCGGCAGGCCCTGCTCGACCTGCTGGCTCATCTGGCGCAATCTGGATATCGCAACCCTGTGTTCTGCGGCGTTGTGACCGAAGGCGACAATCGGGCCGAGGAACGGCTGAAGGGTTTCAATCACGGCCTGCGCAAGCTCTTCGGCCATCGCGGAAGGCGCCAGGTGCTGCTTCATGAGCCGGTATACACCATGGCCATGGGAAGAACATTCCTGCACAAGGCCCTCGAACAGTACCCCGACGCCGATGTGCTGGTTTTTACCAGCGACGTTTTCGCTGCGGGCGCGCTGCTGGAGGCCCAGCGCCAGGGGCTGCGCATTCCCCAGGATATTGCCATCACAGGTTTCGGCGGGTATGAGTTCGCCAGCGAAACCAACCCGTCCCTGACAACCGTCAGCATCCCAGCGGCAGAAATAGGAGCCGCCGCCGCCCGGCTTATCATCCACGGTCCCTCAAGCGGCCAGAGCCGCCGCCTGAAGATCGGCGTCAGGCTGGCCCTGGGCGGCAGCACCTGAGCGCCGCGCGTGCCCGCCAGGCGTGCGGCGTGCCGAGCGGACTGCCTCGCGGCACAGCATGAACATACGAATGGAACAAACCGAGAATTCAATCAAACCGACCTCTGGAACCACTATGCAACCCGACACCAACCTGCTTCCCGTCGACCACGAAAACGCTTTGCTGATCGGCCGCATCCACGATCCGCGCGACAACGGCCCCAGTGTCGTCGCCATCAGGAAAGGGAAGCTGATTGACCTGACCCGCCAGTTTCCCACCGTGTCGCAATTGCTCGAACATGATGACATCCCTTCGATCGTTGCAGCAGCCCCCGAGGCCACGCAATGGCAGCTGGAAGCCGTTCTGCGCAGCACCGTCACGAACGACCGGGCATCCGCACGCTTTCTGGCGCCCTGCGATCTCCAGGTGATCAAGGCCTGCGGCGTGACGTTTGCCGGCAGCATGCTTGAACGAGTCATCGAGGAAAAAGCGGCAGGCAATCCGCATAACGCGGCACGCATACGCGAGGAGATCGGAAAAGCCATAGGCAGCGCCATTTCAAGCATTCGCCCGGGATCGGAAGAAGCCTCGCAGGCCCGCAAGTACCTGATTCAGGAAGGTCTCTGGTCTCAGTATCTGGAGGTCGGCATCGGCCCTGACGCGGAGGTATTCACCAAAGCGCCAGTGCTGTCATCCGTCGGCAGCGGCGAAGCAATCGGCATACTGAAAGCCTCGCAATGGAACAACCCTGAGCCCGAACTGGTGCTGGCAGTGGACTCCCAGGGCCGCATCCGTGGCGTGACGCTGGGCAATGACGTCAATCTGCGCGACATTGAAGGCCGCAGCGCCCTGCTCCTTGGCAAGGCCAAGGACAACAACGCATCCTGCGCCATTGGCCCCTTCATACGCCTGTTCGATGACAGTTTCACGCTGGACGACGCGCGCAATCTTGAGATCAGCCTGAATGTCAGCGGCGACGATGGCTTCGTGCTCGAGGGGCACAGCTCAATCAGCCAGATCAGCCGCGACCTGGCTGACCTGGCCGCGCAGACCTGCGGACGTCACCACCAGTATCCCGACGGCTTCATGCTGTTTACCGGCACGCTGTTCGCCCCAACGGAAGACCGGGACGCGCCTGGTGAAGGCTTCACCCACAAGACTGGAGATGCCGTACGGATCAGCTCGCCCCGGCTGGGCTCGCTCGTGAACCATGTGACCTACAGCGAAGATGCGCCGGCCTGGACCTTCGGCATCACACAGCTCATGCGCAACCTGGCAGGCCGCGGCCTGCTGTAGCGCGGCAGGCCTGGGAGGCCCCGGTCAGCTGGAGAAACCCTTCCAGAGCATGTAGGCTGCCAGCACATACAGCAGGCAGGCAAAGATGCGCTTGAGGGTGGCAACAGGCAGGCTGTGGGCCGACCTCGCCCCCAGCGGGGCTGTCAGCACGCTTCCGCCGGCGATCAGCGCCAATGCCGGCAGCCAGATATAGCCGAAAGATCCGGGCGGGAGCCCCTGCACCGAAGAGCCCGAAACAATGTAGCCGATCACATTGGACACGGCGATGGGGAACCCAAGCCCCGCGCTTGTAGCCACAGCTGTATGGATGGCGATGTTGCACCAGGTCATGAAGGGAACGCTGATAAAGCCTCCCCCCGCCCCGACCAGGCCGGAAATCATGCCGATGACGCCACCGGCCACAAACTGTCCGACCGTTCCCGGCATCTCGCGGGTCGGTGGCGGCTTCTTGTTCATGAACATTTGCGTCGCCGAGAACGCCACGAAGACGCCAAAGAATATCGCCAGGTAAATGCCCTTGAGCACCGAGAACACACCGATGCTGCCGATCAGGCTGCCCAGGATGATGCCGGGGGCCAGCTTGGCGACGATATCCCAACGCACCGCGCCTCGCTTGTGGTGCGCCCGCACGCTGGAAATAGAAGTGAAGACGATGACGGCCATAGAGGTGGCAATAGCCATCTTCACTGCCAGCCCCGAATCCAGCCCGTTGGCAGACAGGAGATAGGTCAGGATGGGCACCATGAACATGCCGCCGCCGATACCCAGCAGCCCTGCCAGAAAGCCGCTGGCAAGCCCGAGGGCCAGCAACGCGATGAAAAGAGTGATAGTCATGGAAACAATGATCAGAAGTTGGAAACCGGCGCCCGCCGTATCGTGGGCTGTGTTGTCGTTATCTTGCCAGCGCTCAACCAATTTGGTCAACCTATATCAACCAAAACTCATAAATTGGTGTATATTTACAAATTGGTTAACCAATACGCATCAGTATGCCCTATGACAGGAAGAAGCGCACGCCCCACCCTTTCGCCCTCAAAACAAGGCAAACAGCCTGCCAGGCTGGCGGGCGGCGAGAAAAACACTTCCATACCGACAGCCGCCGATACAGACAGCAAAGTCGCGGCGCAAACAGATTCTGGCGCCAGCCATGCGAGGCTGGAAGCAGACCTCATGGCCTTGATTGCGTCGGACGGCCTGCGCGCCGGAGACCGCCTGCCCACGGAGCGGGCGCTGGCCGAACGCTTCGGCGTCACCCGGGGCGCCGTTCGCTCGGCGCTCGGGCGCATCGAAGGACGCGGCTATATTGTGCGCATCGTCGGCAGCGGCACTTATATCGCTGACGCCAGGGCGCCAGCATCAGATACGCCATCCGCCGCTCCCGCCGCACCAATCCCTGGCGTGCCGGCCATCCGGCCCGCCAGGGACGCCAGCCCCCGGGAAATCATGGAAGCCCGCAGGCTGATAGAGCCGCAACTGCCAGACCTGGTCGTAGCCCACGCGAATGGCGCCGATCTCGACCAGATACTGCTGGCGCTGGAAAGCGCGGAAGCCGCGCCGACACTGGAGGAATTTGAAGCCTGGGATGGACGCTTCCATCAGGCCATAGCCAATGCCACCCATAACAGCCTGGTGATCGAGATCTATCAGATCGTCACGGCAGCCCGCAACCTGGCTGAATGGGGCGAACTGAAACGACGCAACGCCACCGAGCAGCGGCGGGCCGAGCGCGAGGCGGAGCACCGGGCGATCTACAACCGCCTGCTCGCCCGGGACGCCGAGGGCGCCCAGCGGGCATTCGAGCGGCATCTGCACAAAGTCACGCGCAACCTGGCCGAGTAATGGCGGCCTGCAAGCCGGAAACCGGC
>Ga0182738_1002712_pt1 | contig 20856 bp, 19 predicted proteins | sample eDN5th30CBELigMG_FD_128876 | JGI IMG/M metagenome (GOLD analysis project Ga0182738, IMG submission 128876) | Enriched Miracle-Growth compost microbial communities from Emeryville, California, USA - eDNA 5th pass 30_C BE-Lig MG (version 2)... ... | reverse complement strand
CTCAAGGGGGCATGCCTGCGGACCGGCCAAGCCGGCTCCGCGCGGAAAAGCCCACCCCCCGAAGCGCTGCGCGCCTCCCCCCTCAAGGGGGCATGCCTGCGGACCGGCCAAGCCGGCTCCGCGGCATCCCAATCGGGCGGCGCACGTTGCAAACGCTGCTGGCGGCGTAATGGACGAATGAAATGAGCGAAACACTACTTGAGGTGCATGGCCTGCGCACCGCATTCCATACCGAAGCCGGCGCCTGGCTGGCGGTCGACGGCGTCGACCTGACCGTGCGCCGCGGCGAGATCGTCGGCCTGGTCGGCGAGTCCGGCTCCGGCAAGTCCGTCACGGGATTCTCGCTGCTGGGCCTGATCGACCCGCCCGGGGAAATCGTGGACGGCGAAGTGAAATTCAAGGGCGCGGACCTGCGCAAGCTGAGCGAAGAGCAGATGCGCCAGCTGCGCGGCGACCGTATCGCCATGATCTTCCAGGACCCCCTCATGACGCTCAACCCGGTGCTGCGCATCGGCGAGCAGATGATGGAAGCCATCCTCACCCACGAAGACGTGCCGCGCGCCGAAGCCGAAGCGCGTTGCCGCGAGGCGCTGGCCATGGTTGGCATTCCTTCGCCCGAAAAGCGCCTGAAGAGTTATCCCCACGAATTCTCCGGCGGCATGCGCCAGCGCGTGGCGATCGCGATCGCCATGCTGAACAAGCCCGACCTAATCATCTGCGATGAGCCCACGACGGCGCTGGACGTCACCATCCAGGGCCAGATCCTCTACCGCATGCAGGAGATCTGCCGCGAACACAACACGGCGCTGATCTGGATCACCCACGATCTGGGCGTGGTGGCCGAACTGGCCGACCGCGTGGCCGTGATGTACGCCGGCCGCATCGTCGAAAGCGGTCCTGTCGACCAGGTGCTGGACGCCCCCCGCCACCCCTATACCAGGGGTCTGCTCGACTCGATGCCCGGCGCCACGCAGCCCGGCGCGCGCCTGCACCAGATCAACGGCATGGCGCCCAGCCTGGCGGGCCGCCCCGTGGGCTGTGCGTTCCGTCCGCGCTGCTCCCATGCGGTCACGCGCTGCACCGAGCAAGCCCCCTCCATCACCACCGAAGGCCCGCGCAGCTACCGCTGCTACGTGCCGATTGCCCGCGAGGCCCAGTCAGCATGAGCCAAGCCGATACTCCCGTCATCGAGCTCAAGAATGTCCACAAGCGCTTCGAGCAGCGTCCCGACCTGGCCCAGCGCATCCTGGCCCTGACGGGCCGCCCGATCGACCGCCGCACCGTGTACGCGGTCAACGGCGTCGACCTTTCCATCAAGCGCGGCGAAGTGCTGGGCCTGGTCGGCGAATCCGGCTGCGGCAAGTCCACGCTGGGCCGCGTCGTGGCCGGCCTGCACCGCCAGACCGAAGGCGAACTGCTGTACCAGGGCCGGGACGCCCGCCAGTTGCGCGGCGCCGACAAGCTGGCGTACACGCTGGGCGTGCAGATGATCTTCCAGGACCCGCAGGCCTCGCTCAATCCGCGCCAGCGCCTGCGCCAGATCCTGGGCGAATCCCTCAAGGTCCACAAGCTGGCTCCCCCCGCCGACATTCCCGCGCGCATCGACCGCGCGCTCACGGAGGTGGGGCTGGACACCGAGTACCGCGACCGCTTCCCGCACCAGGTTTCCGGTGGCCAGCGCCAGCGCATCGGCATCGCCCGCGCCTTGATGGTGTCCCCCAAGTTCCTGGTCTGCGACGAGCCCGTGGCCGCGCTCGACGTGTCCATCCAGGCGCAGGTGATCAACCTGTTCATGGACCTGCGCGAGCAGCACGGCTTCACCTATCTGTTCATCAGCCACGACCTGGGCGTGGTCAAGCACATCTCGGATCGCGTCGCGATCATGTACCTGGGCAAGATCGTCGAGATCTCCACCTCGGCCGAGATCTTCGCGCACGCCAACCACCCCTATACCCAGGCCTTGATGGCCGAAGTGCCGGACGTGGGCCGCCGCGGCCGCAAATTCACGCCGATCAAGGGCGAGATCCCCTCGCCGTTGAATCCGCCGCCCGGCTGTACCTTCAATCCCCGCTGCCCCCATGCCATGCCCCGCTGCCGGGAACAGGCGCCGGAGCTGAAAGAAATCTCGGCAGGCCACTGGTCGGCCTGCCACCTGAACGAGGCGAATGCCTGATGAAACCCTCCGAAATGTCCAACGTCGACCGCATCGCCATCGAGCTGGGCCACGCCGGCCGCAACGCCATCCCGTATGTGGACGAGGACCGCAATTCCGACCGCCCCTTCAAGCTGCAGACGTACCGCCCCTACGGCTACACGCCCGACCGGCCCGTCGTCATCGTGCAGCACGGCGTGCTGCGCAACGGGGATGAATACCGCGATTTCTGGGTGGAAGCCGCGGACAAGCACAAGCTGCTGATCGTGGCGCTGACCTTCTCCAACGAGATCTGGCCCGGCGTGGAAAGCTACAACAACGGCCGCGTGTTCTCGGCCGGCGGCAATCCGCGCCACGTCGACGGCTGGACCTACGCGCTGGTGGGCCGGGTCATCAAGGACCTGATCGCCGCCGAGATTACCGACGGCCAGAACGTATACCTGTTCGGCCACTCGGCGGGCGGCCAGTTCGTGCACCGCCTGATGAGCAGCCAGTCGCACGCGCCCTTCAAGGCCGTGGCCGCGGGCAATCCCGGCTGGTACACCCTGCCGACCTTCGACCACCCCTTCCCCGAAGGCATGGACGGGGTCGGCTTGACGGAAGACCACCTGGTCAAGCTCCTGGCCTACCCGATGACCATCCTGGCGGGCGACCAGGACATCGCCACCGATGACCCCAATCTGCCGTCCGAGCCCGCCGCCATGCGTCAGGGCCCGCACCGCTTTGCGCGCGCCCGGAACTACTTCGAGTTCGGGCGCAAGGAAGCGGAGCGCCGCGGCGTGCCGTTCGGCTGGAAGCTGCAGGTCGTGCCCGGCATCGGTCACGACGGCCGCGCCATGTCGGCGGTGTGCGCCAGCATCTGGTTCGACGGCAAGATGCCCGATGAAGCCGAGCTGGCCCGCCTGGCCGGCCAGCAGGTCGCCTGACCGATCCCACTTTTCCGTTGCACGAATCCGCTACCGCCATGTCCAATACCCAGAGCACTGAACAGATCGTCGCCGGCATCAAGAGCTGGCTGCAATGCGAATCGCCCTCGAACTTCCCCGAAGGCATCGCCGCCATGGCGCGCATCATCGCCGACTACGCCGCGGCCGCCGGCCTGACGGTGGAGCTGTCGTCGCTGGGTCCGGCCACGGGCCCGCTGCTGTACGCGACCAACCGCGCCCCCGGCGATACGCGCCCGGGGATCCTGATCCTGGCGCACATGGACACTGTGCACCCTGTGGGCACATTGCTCGAGAATCCGGTGCGCATCGAAGGCGACCGCCTCTACGGTCCCGGCGGCTACGACATGAAGGCCGGCATCTACCTGGCGCTGACGGCCCTGTCCGGCCTGGCCCGCCCCGGCGCGACCCGTCTGCCGGTGGATTTCCTGGTGGTGCCCGACGAAGAGACCGGCAGCCACGCCTCGCGCGCGCACATCGAACGCTTCGCCGCCAATGCCAAATACGCGCTGGTCTGCGAGCCGGCCCGCCCCAACGGGGGCAAGTGCGTCACGGCCCGCAAGGGCACCGGCATGCTGAACCTGAACGTCAAGGGCCGTCCGGCCCACGCCGGCATGCAGCACGAGAAGGGCCGCAGCGCCATTCGCGAAATGGCGCACCAGGTGCTGGCGCTGGAAGCCATGACCGATTACGAGCGCGGCATCACCGTCAGCGTCGGCACGATCGCGGGCGGCACCGTCACCAACACCGTGCCGGCGCTGTGCCGCTGCGTCGTGGACTTCCGCGTCCCCGACATGGGCGCCGCCCAGGACGTGCTGCGCCGCATGCGCGAACTGTGCGCGGTGGGCCCGGACGTCGAACTGGACATCGACGTGGAACTGAACCGCCCGCCGATGGTGAAGACCGAAGCCGCCGCGCAGTTGCTGGCGCTGGTGCAGGGCTACGCGGAACGCGCGGGCTTCCTGCTGGAGGACGCGCCGATGACCGGCGGCGGCAGCGACGCCAACTTCACCTCCGCCATGGGGATTCCCACGCTGGACGGACTGGGAGCCGACGGCGACGGCGCGCACACCTTGAATGAATACGTGCTGGTCTCGACACTGGAGCAGCGCCTCAAGTTCTGGGAATTGCTGCTGCGGGAATTGGCCTGACAGACCTCCGCGCCTGAGTGTCCCCCCTGGCACAGCGCCCCGGCGGCGGGCGCGGGCCGCTGCTGGCGCCCGCATTCGCCGTGCTCGCGCTGGCGCCCGAGGGCGCCAGCGCCGCCTGCGCGCGCGCAACGCCCCAGGCCTGCGATCCCGGCGGCGACGCTCCAGCCGGTCCGCCCGCGCCCGTCCCGCCGCAGGGCGGGCTCGTCGCGATCGACAACTGGCAGCTGCTGGAAGGCAGCGGCGCCATGGCGCGCATCAAGCAACGCACCACGGGCGCCTACGGCGGCGGTGAGTTCGATGCCGGCGCCGGTTGGCGCCTGGGCGGCGCGCTGGGCGCCACCCGCAGCCGGATCCGGATCGACGCGCTCGCCGCCAAGGCGGCGGTCGACAGCTATAGCGCCACCGTCTACGGAAAGCGCGCTTTCGTCGGCGGCGCCGGGAAACTGAACCTGCTGGTCGCCGCGTCCTACGCCTGGCACGACATGGACACGACGCGCCATTTCGATGTGCCGGGCATATCCCAGACCCTGGAGGCGGACGTGAGCGCCAACACGGTGCTGGCCTTCACCGAGCTTGGCTATGAACTGGCGCTATCGCAGCGCGCCAGCCTGGAGCCGTTCGCCGGCCTGGCCTTCCGCGACGTGCGCACGCGCGGTTTTTCGGAGACAGGCGGATCGGCCGCGATCGACGCCGAGGGCGGACGGGTGGTCCAGACCACGACGACGCTGGGACTGCGCGGGCAGGCCGGCGTGTCGCTGGGGCCGGCGGCGGGCCGCGTGCACGCGCTGCTGGGCTGGCGCCGCGCCTTTGGCGACGTGGCGCCCGAAACCACGCTGGCGCTCGACGGCGGCGGCGTGCTGACGGTGGCCGGCGCCCCGCTCGCGCGCAGCGCGGCCTTGGCCGGACTGGGCGCCGAACTGGCGCTATCGCGCTCGGCGGCCATCGGGCTGGCCTATGGGGGCCAGTACGGCGGCGGCATGCGCGAACACATGGCGTCGCTGAGCTTGCGCTGGGCTTTCGGCAGCCTCTGACCGCGCCGCCGCCCGCATCGGGCACGCGCGCTTTTCGCCTAGAATTATTCCCCCCAGACCGCGCTCTCGTCCCGTCATCATGTCCGATTCCCCCATGCCCATCAGCGCCATCGCCTATGGCATCGCCACGCTGGCCGCCGACGGCAGCATCCTGGACACCTGGTATCCCCGTCCATCGCTCGCCGACAACTCCCCCGCCACCGGCACCCGTCACCTGACGCCGGAAGAAGCCCGCGCCGCGCTCGGCGAGCACGTGTCGACCTCCCTCGTCCGGGACACCCGCCGCAAAGTGGACATCGTGGCCGTGCGTACCGCCATCGCGTCGCTGGACGAGCCGCCGGCGGACGCGCATGACGCCTACCTGCGCCTGCACCTGCTCAGCCACCGGCTGATCCGCCCGCACGACGCCAACCTGGATGGCCTGTTCAACGTGCTGTCCAACGTGGCGTGGACGTCCGCGGGGCCCTGCGCGGTCGACCAGGTGGATGCCCTGCGCTGGCAGTTGCGCGCATCCGGCCAGGTGCTGGAGATCCGGGGCGTGGACAAGATTCCCCGCATGACCGATTACGTCGTGCCCGGCGGCGTGCGCATCGCCGATACGGCGCGCGTGCGGCTGGGCGCGCACCTCTCGCCCGGCACCACGGTACTGCACGAAGGCTTCTGCAATTTCAACGCGGGCACGCTGGGCGCCTCGATGGTCGAGGGCCGCATCAGCGCAGGGGTCATCGTGGGAGACGGCAGCGACATCGGCGGCGGCGCATCCATCATGGGCACCATGTCAGGCGGGGGCAAGCAGGTGGTTTCCATCGGCAAGCGCTGCCTGCTTGGCGCGAATTCCGGCATCGGCATTTCGCTGGGCGACGATTGCGTGGTGGAGGCCGGCTGCTACATCACCGCGGGAACGCGCGTGCTGACGCCGGAGGGCGCGGTGGTGAAAGCAACCTCGCTGGCGGGCCAGCACGGGCTGCTGTTTCGCCGCAACTCGCAGACCGGCGCCGTGGAGTGCCTGGTGCGCACCGCCGCCTGGGGCACGCTGAATCCCGATCTGCATACGGGACACTGACTCCGCGGCGCGGGACTACCCTGCTCAGGCGTATTCCGCCGTCCGTCCCAACTGGTCGTAGACCAGGTTCACGAACAGGTCGGAACTGAGCAGGCGCGCCGCCGGGCACGAAAAGACGGTATTGCCGTCCTCGTCCTGCAGACTGATCGTCTCCGTCCAGCGGTTCAGGTCGATGCGCTTGAGCGATTCGTACGGCCATGTGGCGCCGCCCAGGTGCAGGCCTTCGGCAGACAGGGCCAGCTCCTGCGTTTCCACGTCCGGGAAGCCGCCGCTGCGGATATAGCGGAACGCGACCCGCGCGCCGTCCGCGATCGCCGCTTCCAGCACAGGCAGACGCTGCGCGACGTAGCGCGAGCGGAACGCGTCCATCAACTTGCTGAATTCGCCGACCTCGGCAGGCACCCGGGTCCAGCCGCGCGCCGCGTGGGTGCGGTAGGCAAAACTATCGATCAGGCCGCAGGCCGCATCCGGCCCCGCGGCGAACAGGCAAAGGTCCTGGATGTCTGCAAATGCGGTGTAAGTGCGCGCGTCGCCCTGTCGGCAGACAACGCCATGCTCATGCAACTCAAAGCAATCCGGGGCGCTCCCCGTGTGGTTAAACACCGCCAGCGCGATAGAGGCCTGCGGGGTTTTGCTATCGGTCATGCAACTTCCTTATTGGAATTAGGGTGCTTTCGCGGCCCAGGACGTCGCAAAGTCATGCGATCCGTATTCTCCCCCATATGAGAGATACGTGCTTGATGCCCCTATTTTGCAGCGTCTTCCGGCCTTCGAGGCGGACTCACGCTCCCGGCGGCACCGGCGCGAACGGATAGTGCGCGATCTGCCCGTGCCCCGCGATGATGGCGGTGGCTTCGGGCACTTCCTCCCAGGCCCCGGGCATCTCGCTCAAGGGTTCGGACAGCAGCAGGAAAGCATCGTCGTCCAGCGCCGCGATCTGTGGATTGTCGGGATACAACTGGCGCAGATGGCGCACGCAGGTGTTGTGGAACAGCGTGCGCGAGTCCGTCTCGCTGGAATAGCGCACGGCGATCAGGCGCTGGCCGTCCAGCGCGCAGACGGTCATGTTGATGGGATGCGCCACCCCATGCCGTCTGCCCGTCTCTTCCACCGCGCCCACCATGCGGGCCAGCGCCGCCAGCGGGTCTTCCTCCAGGCCGAAGCTGAGCGCCAGCAGGAACATCACCTCGGAATCCGTCGATCCCTCCAGGGAGCCGAAATACGCGGGCGCGATCATCAGCATCAGGTCGCGCCTGAGCAGCGGGTAGTCGCGGATGACGCCGTTGTGCACGAACAGCCACTGCCCGTGGCGGAACGGATGGCAGTTGGTCTCCTGCGCGGGCGTGTCGGTGGCGGCGCGGATGTGCGCCACGAACAGCGGCGCATGGATCGCGCGCGCCGCCTCGCGCAGATTGCGGTCGTTCCAGGCGGGATGCACGCTGCGGTAGCGAAATGGCGGCTCCAGCGGCTGGCCCTCATGCTGCCGGCCGTACCAACCCAGGCCGAATCCATCCCCGTTGGTGGTGGTGGCGCCCAGGCGCGCGTGCAGGCTCTGGTCGATCAGGGAGTGCTTGGCCTTGAAAAGCACGCTCTCCATCTGGATGGGACTACCGCTATAGGCTAGCCAACGGCACATGACGCGCTCCTTCTTTCCGGCGTGGATCCCGCGCGCAAACCGCGGAATGCGCGCTCCAGTGTAGAAGCAGCCCGCGACGTTCCACAAGCGCCCCGCCGGCGGCTGCGCAGCCAGCCGGCCCCTATTTCTTCAGCAGCGCCTTCAGCATGGCCATGCGCTCTTTCGGATTCATGGCGGCGGTGGCCTCGTCCTCCTGGATGCGGACATCGCCCAGGCCCATTTCCTCGATGAAGCGGGACGGCTCGCGCACCAGGTCCTCGCGCGCGCGGCGGCGGCGCTTGCACCAGCTCAGGTTCAGGCTGCGCTGCGCGCGCGTGATGCCCACGTACATCAGCCGGCGCTCTTCCTGGATGCGCGTGGCCAGGTTCTCCGCCGCGCGCGCCGGATCGCCGACTTCGTCGTCCTTGCCCAGGTGCGGCAGCAGGCCTTCCTCGACGCCCGCCAGGTATACGTGCGGATACTCCAGCCCCTTGGACGCGTGCAGCGTGGACATCTTCACCGCGTCGGGCTCTTCTTCCTCGCCACGTTCCAGCATGGTGACCAACGCCACGTGCTGAACCAGGTCGAAGAGCGTCATGTCGTCTTCTTCGGCCTTGCGCTTGAGCCAGCCGGTCAGCTCCTGCACGTTCTGCCAGCGCGTCTGCGCGGGCCGTTCCTCGAACAGTTCGTACAGATGGCGCTCGTACTGGATGGCCTCCAGCAGGTCGTCCAGGATCACGCCCGCGGGTTCGGCGGGCGCGGCGTCCTTGCCCGAGGCCGCGCCCCGCCCGGCGCGCCACTGCATGCGGCGGATGAACTCGGCAAACGTCCGCAGCGGCTCCAGCTGGCGCGGCGCGAGCAGGCTTTCCAGGCCGGTTTCGGCCACCGCCGCCAGCAGCGACAGCTCCCGGGTGGCGGCATACTGCCCCAGCACCTGCAGCGTGGCCTGCCCGATGCCGCGCTTGGGCGTGGTCGCCGCGCGGATGAACGCGGGGTCGTCATCGTCATTGGCAAGCAGGCGCAGATAGGCCAGCACGTCGCGCACTTCCGCCTTGTCGAAAAAGCTCTGGCCGCCCGAGATCGTGTACGGGATCTTGAGGTTGCGCAGCGCCTGCTCCAGGATGCGGGACTGGTGATTGCTGCGGTAGAGGATGGCGAAATCCTTCCATTGCGCCTGGCGTTCGAAGCGGGCAGCCGACACCTTCATCGCGATGGATTCCGCCTCGTGCTCCTCGCCATCCATCGCCGAGACCAGGATGGGCTCGCCCACGCCCAGATCGGACCACAGCTTCTTGTCGAACAGCTTGGGATTCTTCTCGATCACCTGGTTCGCGGCGGCGAGGATGCGCTGGACCGAGCGGTAGTTCTGCTCCAGCTTGATGAGCTTGATGTTGGGATAGTCGGTCGTCAGCTTGGCCAGGTTCTCGATGGTCGCGCCGCGCCAGGCGTAGATGGCCTGGTCGTCGTCGCCCACCGCCGTGAACATGGCGCGCGGCCCCGTCAGCAGCTGCACCAGCCGGTATTGGCACACGTTGGTGTCCTGGTATTCGTCCACCAGCAGGTAGCGCACGCGGTTCTGCCAGCGGGTGCGCACCTCTTCGTTGTTGGCCAGCAAGAGGGCGGGAATGCGGATCAGGTCGTCGAAATCCACGGCCTGGTAGGCCGCCAGCGTGGCCGCATAGCTGCGGTACACGTTGGCCGCCTCCACGTCGCCCGGCGTGATGGCCTCGCGCGCCGCGTCGTCCGGCTCCATCAGCGCGTTCTTCCACAAGGAGATGATGCCCTGCACGTGGCGCAGCCGCGCCTTGTCGGTAGTGCCCAGCAGCTCCTGGATGATGGCCATGGCGTCGTCGGCGTCCAGGATGGAGAACGTGGGCTTCAGCCCGGCATTGCGCGCCTCTTCGCGCAGCATCTTCACGCCCAGCGAATGGAAGGTGCTGATGATCAGGCCCTTGGACAGCTTGCGGTCCACCAGGGTCTTCACGCGCTCGTCCATTTCGCGCGCGGCCTTGTTGGTAAAGGTCAGCGCCACCACGTTGCGGCCCATGTAGCCGCATTCACGCAGGAGGTACGCGATCTTCTGCGTGATCACCCGCGTCTTGCCGCTGCCGGCGCCGGCCAGCACCAGGCAGGGGCCGTCCAGGTAAAGCACCGCTTCCTTCTGAGCGGGGTTCATGCCTTGGCCAATCGGTTCGCTTGCGGACATTTGAGTCGGATAGTCATGCATCGCGACGGCCGCAATGGAGGCGCGGCCGGCAAGCACGGGGCTTGCGGCCGCCCGTCAGCGGGCCGGTAATGCGCGAGAAAAAGGGGACGGGCGCAGCCGCCGCAGCGGGCCTGCCGCGCCAGCGCGATAGAGGAGAAAGATCATAGAACAATCGAGCCGAAGGCGCATGGGCGCCCTTCAGATCTCCAGCGGGTCGACTTCCAACTGCCAGCGCACGCGGGCCTCGTTGGCCAGGTACGGCAGATGGTGCGACCACGACGCCAGGAATGCCTGCAGGGCCGGGCGGCTGCTGCTTTCGGCCAGCAACTGCGCGCGCTCGATATTGGCCACGCGAACCACGCGCAAGGGGACGGGGTCGTACAGCATGATCGCGTCCAGGCCCGGGAAATCGGCCTTCCATTCCCCCTCGGGCAATGCCCGCGCCCGCTCCAGGAACTCCTGGGCTACCTTCAGTTCACGCGCCTCCGCGGTGAGCAGCGCCTGGTAGACGAAAGGCGGCAAGCCGGTGCTTTCGCGCTCGTGCAGGGCATGGCGGGCAAAGCCCGCGTAATCGTGCCGCAGCAGCGTCTGGTAGACCGGCTGCTCGGGGTAGTTGGTCTGGATCAGGACCTCGCCGTTGCCCTGGTGCCGGCCCGCGCGGCCGGCCACCTGCATCAACTGCGCGAACAGGCGTTCCGGCGCGCGGAAATCATGGGCGAACAGCATCGAATCCGCGTTCAGCACCCCCACTAGTCCAAGCCGCGCGAAATCGTGGCCCTTGGCCACCATCTGCGTGCCCACCAGGATGTCCACCTCGCCGGCGTGCACCGACGCGAACAGCGCCTCGGCACTGCCCTTCTTGCGCGTGCTGTCCGCATCGATGCGCAGGATGCGGGCGTCCGGAAAGAGGTCGGCCAGGTGCTCCTCCACGCGCTGCGTGCCGCGTCCCATGGGCGCCAGGTCCTGGTCGCCGCATTCGGGGCAGGCGCGCGGCACCGGCGCCTGGTAGCCGCAATGATGGCATTGCAGGCGATGGCCGCGGCCGTCGGTGCGGTGCAGGACGGTGAACGCGGTGCAGCGCGGGCAATTGCTCACCCAGGCGCAGGACTGGCAATGCAGCACCGGGGAATAGCCGCGCCGGTTCAGAAAGATCAACGACTGTTCCTTGCGTTCCAGTCGCTGGCCGATGGCGTCCAGCAGCTGCGGCGACATCCCCTGCTTCAGTTGCAACCGCCGTGTGTCCACCAGGCGCACGGAGGGCAGGCTGCTGGCGCGGGCGCGCCCCGGCAGGCTCAGCCGCAGGTAGCGGCCGCGCTCGGCGTGCTGCCAGGTTTCCAGCGACGGCGTGGCGGATCCGAGCACCACGGGAATGCCCAGGTCATGCGCGCGCCACACGGCAAGGTCGCGCGCCGAGTAGCGCAGGCCGTCCTGCTGTTTGTACGAAGCGTCGTGCTCTTCGTCCACCACGATCAGACCCAGTTCGCCCATGGGAGCGAAGATCGACATGCGGGTGCCCAGCAGCATGCGCGCCTGGCCGCGCTGGGCGCGGGTCCAGGCCTGCAGGCGTTCGCCGTCGGACAGGCCGCTATGCATGACGGCCAGCCCGTCCGGCCCGACCAGCGCTTCCAGGCGCGCGCGCAGCGCGGCTTCCAGCTGGGGGGTCAGGTTGATCTCGGGCACCATCAGCAGCACCTGGCGCCCGGCGGCCAGCACCTTCTCGGCCGCCCGCAGATACACCTCGGTCTTGCCGCTGCCCGTCACGCCATGCAGCAGCACCGGCTTGAACCCGTCCAGGGCGCCGATGGTATCCACGGCCTCGCGTTGCGCGTCATTGAGCGCCGGGGGCTCGTCGGCGGCGGCCGGCGCGCGCGCGGTCTTGCGCTTGCGCCCGTCCATCCTGGCCACCGGCCCGCCCGCCGAACGCTTGCCTTGATAGGCAGCGGGCTTGCGCAGCGGCGGCGGCAGCGTGGGCAACATTACCTCGCCCAGCGGCCGCTGGTAGTAGTCCGCGGCGAAGCGGGCCAGGCGCAGCCAGCCTTCGTCGAAGGGTGGCAGGTCATCCAATACCTCTTCGATCGGACGGATCTGCTTCGGGTCGTAGGAAGGTTCGGCCGGGTTATCCACCACGACGCCGATGAGCTTGCGGCGCCCGAAAGGGACGATGACCCGCAGGCCCACCGCGACCGGCGCGTCGCTCCGATAGTCGAAGGGGCCCGGCAAGGGCACGTCCAGCGCCACCCGCACCCAGCAGACTGCCGGGAGAGTCATGGTCGCCTGCGCTTCAGACATGGGGGCTTGGATGGTGCATAGGGGAGGATGAGCCTGGCTGACGCTCCCCTGGCCCGTCCCCTCCTGTGGATAACTTTGGGGAAAAGGCTGGAGCAACGTCGAAAATTGGAATAAGGCAAGATTTCGCGAACATATGAAATCTTGTTGGAAATCCATGTTTTGTCTTGAAAAACAATAACTTATGAAGTCTTTCAAGATTGTAAACTAGCTTCTAAAGGGTTTTCCCCGAGAGCAATCTTGCTGTGCACAAGTGCGCGCTGCTTCGGCCCTGAGGGCCGAAGCGTTCACTTACTTACCCCCGCAGCGAACGGCTGTGTTGGTGGACTTCATCGACCAATTCGGCTACGGCTTCCGGCGGAGTGAAACGGGAAATGCCATGCCCCAGATTGAAGACGTGGCCGCCCTTGCCCACCGGGCCGAAGGCGTCCAGCACCCGCCGGGCTTCCGCGCGGATGGCGGCGGCGCCCCCGAACAAGGCCATCGGATCCAGGTTGCCCTGGAAGGCCACGGAGTCGCCCGTGCGGCGGCGCGCGGCGGCCAGATCCACCGTCCAGTCCAGGCCGACGGCATCGCAGCCGCAGGCGGCGATCTCTTCCAGCCATTGGCCGCCGCCCTTGGTGAACACGATGACCGGCACGCGCCGGCCTTCGTTTTCGCGCTTCAGGCCTGCCACGACCTTCCTGGTGTAGGCCAGCGAGAATTGCTGGAACAGGCCATCGGCCAGCACGCCGCCCCAGCTGTCGAACAGCATCACGGCTTGCGCGCCGGCGGCGATCTGCGCGTTCAGGTATTGCAGCGTGGCCTCGGCGTTGATTTCCAGGATGCGGTGCAGCAGGTCGGGCCGCGCGTACAGCATGGTCTTGATCAGGCGGTAGTCGTCGCTGCCCTGGCCTTCGACCATATAGCAGGCGATCGTCCAGGGGCTGCCGGCGAAGCCGATCAGCGGCACCTTGCCGTCCAGTTCGCGCCGGATCACGCCCACGGCGTCGAAAACATAGCGCAGCTTGTCCATGTCCGGCACCGCCAGGCGCGCCACGTCTTCCTCCGTGCGCACCGGGCGGGCGAAGCGCGGGCCCTCGCCCTCGGCGAAGTCCAGCCCCAGGCCCATGGCGTGCGGCACGGTAAGGATGTCGGAGAACAGGATGGCCGCGTCCAGATCGAAACGCTCCAGCGGCTGCAGCGTGACTTCCGCGGCATAGTCCGGGTTCTGAGCGAGGCCCATGAAAGAACCCGCGCGGGCCCGCGTCTGGCGGTACTCGGGCAGGTAGCGTCCCGCCTGGCGCATCAGCCAGATGGGGGTGTAGGGCACGGGCTCGCGCAGCAGCGAGCGCAAGAACACATCGTTCTTCAAGACGGAAGCAGACACGACTATCCTCGATGATCGGAAGCCGTGATTTTACTTCCCCTGGCTGACAAGGCGCGGGGGCCTGCCCAGGCGGACTTGCCCGGGCGCAAGCCGGACGCTTTTGGCGGACCTGCCCGGCGCCGTGCGCCGCGCCGGTATCAGTCTTCGCGCTCCTGAGCGGCCTGCCGGTACGGAGCCGCCTCGATGCCGTGTTTGCGCATCAGCGCCCAGAACGCCCGCCGATGCTTGCTGCAGGCGCGGGCCGCCTGCGCGACGTTGCCGCCATGCCGCGACAACGCCAGGCGGATGTAGTCGCGCTCGAAGCCGTCGACCACCCGGGCCTTGGCCGTGCGGAAGGATTCCTGCATGCTGCGGTGATGCGGGTTGCGCAGGTGGGACAAGGCCTGCTCGACCACGTCCGCCGCCACCCGAGGCCGGGACGGGACTGGTTGCCAGAGGCCGTCGGCGGCCGCCGGCCGAGCCGTTGCGGGATAGCTCGCCGGGGGCTCCCGCAGGCTTGCCTGCCGCGCGTCGCGCCACGAGGCCGGCTTGGCCAGGCGGCCGAGCCGCACGCGCATGGTTTCCTGGCACACGGGCTGCATCATGAAATCCCGGGCGCCCAGGCTCAGCAGGTCTTCGATGGCGGGCGCCTTTACGTCGTGGACAAGAAGGAGGACCGGCGTGCTCAGCGCATCGCCGGCCTGCTGCAGGGCCATCCGGGTCCAGGCGAGCGATGCAGGCGCCACGGGCAGGATGCAGGCATCGTAGCGTTTCAGCGCTACCGCCAGCCGCCCGAGCGCGCGCACGTCCGGGCCTTCCGGCGCCGCGGGCTCCTGGGGCGCCGGCGCGGCGAGCGCGTGGCGCTGGGGGTTCAGGGACACCAGGTGCAGCCGCAGGCGCGTCTTGCCGACGGGATGCCGCCCGACCCAGTCGCGCATGGCCCCTTCCTGGCCTGGCGCCAGCAGGACCCCGCAATCCAGAACGTCTCGCACACGAGCCTCCTATGCTTGATGGAACCAAGCCGAAGGCTACTGGCCAGGCGTGCCGCGCGGCTATTCGTACTGAACGCATTGCGGTCGCCCTCCGCGACGCGCACGCGCCCGGCGCAATGAAAAAAGCGGCCCCGGGGGCCGCTTTCTTTGGATCCGGGGCGCGCCCCGGACGAGCAATGCGCCGCTTAGTGCGTACGGCCGCCTTGGCGCAGCTTGCGCGCCGCGATGGCTTGCGCAGCCAGCATGGCGAGCTCGGCTTCGACGACGGCGATGTCCGCCTTGTCCTTGGCGTTCGCCAGGGCCTCTTCGGCCTTCTGGCGCGCTTCCAGGGCGCGGGCTTCGTCCAGGTCGGCTGCACGGATGGCCGTATCGGCCAGAACCGTGACGCTGCCCGGTTGCACTTCCAGAATGCCACCGGCGACGAAGACGTTTTCCTCGCCCTGGTCGGCGCGAACGATCTTGACCGTTCCGGGGCGGATGCGCGAGATCAGCGGGGTGTGGCCGGGCAGAATGCCCAGCTCGCCCGACTCGCCAGGCAGAACCACGAACTTCGCCTCACCGGAGAAGATCGCTTCCTCTGCGCTGACCACATCGACATGCAGGGTAGCCATAGTGGATCCTTATTGCAGTTTCTTGGCCTTCTCGAAGGCCTCGTCGATCGTGCCGACCATGTAGAAGGCCTGCTCGGGCAGCGAATCGCATTCGCCGTTGACGATCATCTTGAAGCCGCGGATGGTTTCGGCCAGCGGCACGTACTTGCCGGGCGAACCGGTGAACACTTCGGCCACGTGGAACGGCTGGGACAGGAAACGCTGGATCTTACGAGCGCGGGCCACGGCCTGCTTGTCTTCCGGCGACAGTTCGTCCATGCCCAGAATCGCGATGATGTCGCGCAGTTCCTTGTAGCGCTGCAGCGTCTGCTGCACGCCACGAGCCACGGCGTAGTGCTCCTCGCCCACGACTTGCGGGTCGAGCTGGCGGCTGGACGAGTCCAGCGGGTCCACGGCCGGGTAGATACCCAGGGCGGCGATGTCACGCGACAGCACGACGGTCGAGTCCAAGTGCTGGAAGGTCGTGGCGGGCGACGGGTCGGTCAAGTCGTCAGCAGGCACGTACACGGCCTGGATCGAGGTGATCGAGCCGGTCTTGGTCGAGGTGATGCGCTCTTGCAGAACGCCCATTTCCTCGGCCAGCGTGGGCTGGTAGCCCACCGCCGACGGCATACGGCCCAGCAGGGCGGACACTTCGGTACCGGCCAGGGTGTAGCGGTAGATGTTGTCGACGAAGAACAGGATGTCGCGGCCTTCGTCGCGGAACTTCTCGGCCATCGTCAGGCCGGTCAGCGCCACGCGCAGACGGTTGCCCGGAGGTTCGTTCATCTGACCGAACACCATCGCCACCTTGTCCAGAACGTTCGACTCTTCCATTTCATGGTAGAAGTCGTTGCCTTCACGGGTACGCTCACCCACGCCGGCGAACACCGACAGGCCGCTGTGCTGCTTGGCGATGTTGTTGATCAGTTCCATCATGTTCACGGTCTTGCCCACGCCGGCGCCGCCGAACAGGCCGACCTTGCCGCCCTTGGCGAACGGGCAGACCAGGTCAATAACCTTGATGCCGGTTTCCAGCAGCTCGACCGAAGGCGACAGTTCGTCGAACTTCGGGGCGGCCTGGTGAATGGCGCGCTTTTCGTCGGCGTTGATGGGGCCGGCTTCGTCGATCGGGCGACCCAGCACGTCCATGATGCGGCCCAGCGTGCCGTGACCGACGGGCACCGAGATCGGGGCGCCGGTACGGGCCACGGCCATGCCGCGGCGCAGGCCGTCGCTCGAACCCAGGGCGATGGTACGCACCACGCCGTCGCCGAGCTGTTGTTGCACTTCCAGCGTCAGACCCTTTTCGGCGAACGAGGAACCCTCGTCAGCCAGGGTGAGCGCTTCGTAGATCTTGGGCATTTCATCGCGGGGGAACTGAATGTCCACCACGGCGCCGATGCACTGAACGATGGTTCCGTTGCTCATGTCGATTCCTTGATATTTTGACGGGATACTGCCCGGTTTACACCGCGGCAGCGCCCCCTACGATTTCCGAAATTTCCTTGGTGATCGCCGCCTGGCGGGTCTTGTTGTAGACCAGCTGGAGGTCGCCGATGACCTTCTTCGCGTTGTCCGACGCCGCCTTCATGGCGACCATACGAGCGGACTGTTCCGAGGCCATGTTCTCGGCCACGGCCTGATACAGAAGGCCTTCGACGTAGCGCTGCAGCAGGTCGTCGATCACGCTCTTGGCGTCCGGTTCGTAGATATAGTCCCAGCTATAGTCAGACTTGACCTCGGACGTCTCGGCCAGGGACTCCGCGCCCGACTGGAAGGGATCATCCAAACCGGAGGACAGCGGCAGCAGGCGCAAGAACACCGGCTCCTGCCTCATCGTGTTGATGAAGCGGGTGGTCGCCACGTAGAGCGCATCGATGCGGCCTTCGAGGTAGTCGTCCAGCTGCACCTTGATGGCGCCCAGCAGGCGATCGAGGTCGGGCTTGTCGCCCAGTTGGACTTCCTGCGACACCAGCTTGGCGCCGATGCGGGTCAACAGGCCGAGGCCCTTGTTGCCGAATGCGGTTGCCTGCGCCTTGATGTTCTTGGCCTCGAATTCCTTGAGGCGAGACAGCGTGAGGCGGCTGATGTTGGTGTTCAGGCCACCGCACAGGCCCTTGTCGGTGGTGACCAGCACCACGCCCACCGCCTTCACTTCACGTTCCTGAAGGTAGGGGTGGTTGTACTCAGGGTTGGCCTGCATCAGATGCGCGGCGATCTCGCGCACCTTGGTGGCGTACGGACGGCCCGCGCGCATCCGCTCCTGCGCCTTGCGCATCTTGGATGCGGCGACCATTTCCATCGCCTTGGTGATCTTGCGCGTGTTTTGCACGCTCTTGATCTTGGTTCGGATTTCCTTGATTCCGGGCATTGCGCTTTCCTGTTGAGACGGCTGGCGGGGTCGGCTTGCGCCGCTCCCGCCCTACCGTAGGATGGGCTTGCGCCCATCGACTACGCCAGACCTTGCCTTAAAAAGCACCGTGCTTCTTGAAATCCTGGAGCGCGGCGGCCAGTTCGGCGTCGTCGTCCTTGGACAGTTCCTTGGTGTCTTCGATGCGCTGGATCAGGGCGGCATGCTTGGCCTTGAGGTGGTCCTTGAAGGACTTCTCGAAGGACAGCACCTGAGCCACGTCCACGTCATCGAGGTAACCGTTGTTCACGGTGTACAGCGACACGGCCAGTTCCCACACCTGCAGCGGCTGGTATTGCGGCTGCTTGAGCAGTTCGACCACGCGCTTGCCGCGCTCTAGCTGGCGACGGGTGGCGTCGTCCAGGTCGGAGGCGAACTGCGCGAAGGCGGCCAGTTCACGGTACTGCGCCAGGTCGGTACGGATACCGCCGGACAGCTTCTTGATGACCTTGGTCTGGGCGGCGCCACCCACGCGCGACACCGAAATACCGGCGTTGATGGCGGGGCGGATACCGGCGTTGAACAGGTCGGTTTCCAGGAAGATCTGGCCGTCGGTGATCGAGATCACGTTGGTCGGAACGAAGGCCGAGACGTCGCCGGCCTGCGTTTCGATGATCGGCAGCGCGGTCAGCGAGCCGGTCTTGCCCTTGACGGCGCCGTTGGTGAACTTCTCGACGTACTCTTCGTTGACGCGAGCGGCGCGCTCCAGCAGGCGCGAGTGCAGGTAGAACACGTCGCCCGGGTAGGCTTCGCGGCCCGGCGGACGGCGCAGCAGCAGCGACACTTGACGGTAGGCCCAGGCCTGCTTGGTCAGGTCGTCGTAGACGATCAGGGCGTCTTCGCCGCGATCGCGGAAGTATTCGCCCATCGTGCAGCCGGCGTAGGCGGCCAGGTACTGCATGGCGGCCGAGTCGGAGGCCGAGGCGGCCACGACGATCGTGTATTCCATGGCGCCGTGCTCTTCGAGCTTGCGCACCACGTTGTTGATGGTCGATGCCTTCTGGCCGATGGCGACGTACACGCAGGTGACGTCCTTGCCCTTCTGGCTGATGATGGTGTCGACGGCGACGGCGGTCTTGCCGGTCTGGCGGTCACCGATGATCAGTTCGCGCTGGCCGCGGCCGATCGGAACCATCGAGTCGATCGCCTTGACACCGGTCTGCAGAGGTTGCGACACCGAGCGGCGGGCGATGACGCCGGGGGCCACTTTCTCGATGATGTCGGTTTCCTTGGCGTTGATCGGGCCCTTGCCGTCGATCGGCAGACCCAGCGTGTTCACCACGCGGCCACGCAGTTCGGGGCCGACCGGCACTTCCAGAATGCGGCCGGTCGTCTTGACCTGGTCGCCTTCCGACACGCCGGTGTAGTCGCCCAGAATCACGGCGCCGACGGAGTCGCGCTCGAGGTTCAGTGCCAGACCGAAAACATTGTTGGGGAACTCGAGCATTTCGCCCTGCATCACGTCGGACAAGCCGTGGATGCGGGTAATACCGTCGGTCACGGAGACGACGGTACCTTGGGTACGAACATCAGTCGAAGCGCCCAGGCCCTCGATGCGGCTCTTGAGCAGTTCGCTGATCTCGGAGGGATTGAGTTGCATATTGACTCCTGGAATCCTGTTAGTTGCCTTAAGCGGCGAGCTGATCGCGCATGCGGGCCAACTGGGCTTGTACGGAAGTATCGAGCACTTGGTCACCGACGGCCACGCGCACGCCGCCAATCAGCGACGGATCGACGGTGACGCTGGGCTTGAGCTTGAGACCGAATTTTTGTTCGAGCGCGGCAACCAGTTCTTGGACCTGGGCATCGCTCATCTCGAACGCGCTGGTGATTTCCGCCTGCGCCGTGCCGTCGTGTTGATTCCGCAGCGCCGCGAATTGCGTGGCGATGTCCGGCAGCAGCAGCAGCCGGTCGTTCTCGACCAGCAACGCGATGAAATTGCGGGCGGCTTGAGGCAGTTCGGCCTTGATCAGGCCGGAAAACAGCTCGACGCGCTGCTTGTCGCCCAGACGCGGATCGGCCATGGCCTCGCGCACGTCGGGGTTGGAGGCGACCTGCGACATTTCGCCGACCAGGTCGGACCAGGCCGGCAAGCCGGCCTTGTCGTCGCGCGCCGCGCTGAAGAGCGCCTCGGCGTAGGGCCGGGCAACAGTGGAAAGTTCAGCCATGGCGGTCCCGGATTAAAGCTGCGCGCGGAGCTGGTTGAGCAGCTCGGCGTGTGCGCGGGCGTCAACCTCGCGCTTGAGGATCTGTTCGGCACCCTTCACGGCCAGCGCAGCGACGTCGTCGCGCAGCAGATCGCGGGCACGCTGGACTTCCTGCGCAGCGTCCTGGGCAGCCTGCGCCACGATACGGGCGCGTTCGGCTTCCGCTTCGCGGCGGGCCTGCTCGATCAGGGAGGCGGCTTGCTTCTCGGCCTCGATGATGCGGGCGTGGTTTTCGGACTTGGCAGAAGCCTCGATCAGACTGACGCGCGCCTGGGCCTGGGCCAGATCGGCCTTGCCCTTCTCGGCGGCGGCCAGGCCGTCGGCGATTTTTTGGCGGCGCTCGTCCATCGCCTTCGTCAGAGGAGGCCACACGAATTTCATCGTGAACCAGCCCAGAACGAAGAACACGAGCATCTGGAAAATGATCGTCGCGTTCAGATTCACGGTCGTTCCTTTAACACCTTTCGGCTCCGGCCGCACCCAGGAGGGGAGCTACGGAGCACTCGATACTTTGCTGGGCGGCGATGCGCGGTTGTCCTGCACCGCCGCCAGCGTCATGACCCGCCTTTTCGCCGGCGGGCGGTGCCTTAGCCGACGAACGGGTTGGCGAAGGCGAACAGCATGGCGATACCCACGCCGATCAGGAATGCCGCGTCGATCAGGCCAGCCAGCAGGAACATCTTCGTTTGCAGAGCGTTCATCAGTTCAGGCTGACGAGCCGAGGCTTCCAGATACTTGCCGCCCATCAGTGCGATGCCGATGCAAGCGCCGATAGCGCCCAGACCGATGATAAGACCGCAAGCGAGGGCAACGAAAGCGACGTTGGTCATGACAACTCCTTGGTTAGAAATCTGAAGT
>Ga0182738_1002710_pt1 | contig 20858 bp, 21 predicted proteins | sample eDN5th30CBELigMG_FD_128876 | JGI IMG/M metagenome (GOLD analysis project Ga0182738, IMG submission 128876) | Enriched Miracle-Growth compost microbial communities from Emeryville, California, USA - eDNA 5th pass 30_C BE-Lig MG (version 2)... ... | reverse complement strand
GGTAGGAAAGCACCCTGGGCAAGGCAGTGAGCTCCTCGTCGTTGTCCAGCACGACCCCCATGGGCACGACGGATACACCCGCCTCGCGCAGCAATTGCTTGCCGCGCCATTCCGATAGCGGCACCGCGGAGTCGCCGGCGCGCGTGGTGAGGCCCCGCCCGTCCAGGCGGGGGAGCGACAGGGCGGCATCGCGCAGCCGGGGCAGGCGCAGCGATTCTCCCAGAGCAGCCACCGCGGGTGGGATATCGAGAAATACCGGGATACGCGCCTGCTCGAGCGCAGCCACCGACTCTTCTCTCGCCCCGATCCAGATCACGATGATCGGGCGGCGCAACCGCTCGCGGACCTGCGATATGGCATCGGTGAAAGCCGTCGCGATACTGTGCATCAGCCCTACGAATAAGACGATGGCATCATTTCCAGGATCCGATGCAACCGCCTCGAGCGCCAGCGAAATACTGCGCGTGTTCTGAACGACATTGCCGGTAAGATCCAATGGATTGGAAGCGGTGACGAACGACGGCAGGGCTTCCCCCAGCGCCTTCACGGTGGATGAAGCCAGCGGCGGCAACTGCAGCTTCCAGCGCTCGGCTTCATCGGCGATGAGCACGCCCGCACCTCCCGAGACCGACATGACCGCTATGCGATCGCCTTGGGGCACGCTGTCGAACAGGAAGAGTCTTGCGACGTCTATCATTCGGCTCAGCGAATCAACGCGCAAGGCGCCATGCTGCCGCAGGCAGGCGGCATACAGGGCATCGTCGCCGGCCAGCGCGCCGGTGTGCGATGCCGCTGCCGCCGCGCCCGCGGATGAACGCCCCGCCTTGATGGCGATAACCGGCTTGCCAGCCTCCGCAGCGCGCTGCAGGGCTGTCCGAAAGGCGCCCGCGTCGCGGATATCCTCGATATACAAGCCTATGACGCGGGTATCGGGATCATCGGCCAAGTAGACGATGGCCGCGGCGGCATCCAGATCGCACTCATTCCCCGTGGTGATCCATTTACTGAAGCCAAGACCTGAACGCAGGCAGATATCCATCCAGTAGGCGCCCAAGGCGCCGCTCTGGCTGACCAAGGCAAAGCCGCCGCGCTTGATCGGCGTTTCTTCGAGCGCAGTGGTGAACGAAGCGATCAGGCCGGTGGCGCTATTGGCAACGCCAAGGCAGTTGGGACCCAGGATCGTGGCACCATGCCGCCGGGACAACGCGGCCAGCCTGTCCTGCAGGGCGGCGCCCTCTGCGCCCATTTCAGAGAAGCCGGAAGAGAACACCACGAAGGCTTTGACGCCCGCTTCTATACCTTCCAGGATCACCGATTCGACGAGTGCGGCCGGCGTGCCGACAATGGCAAGGTCGACTGGTGCGCCAATGGCCGCGAGCGAGGGATAGCTCTTGAGCCCTTGCACCTGGTTGCGCGTCGGATTGACCGGAAACAGCTTGCCGGCGTAGCCGCGCGCAAGCATATATGCCAGAGGGCGCCCGGCGATCTTGCCGGGATCGGCCGATGCTCCGACGATCGCCACACTTTTTGCTTCGAGAACCGCCGCGACGCGGGCTGCGGCATTTTGCACAGCGGCAGGCGTGGCGGCGGGAGTCATGCACAACTGCTGCGCCATGTCAGTTCGCCTTGATATCGGCCGCCTTGATCACCTGGGACCAGCGTTGCAGCTCGTTCTTCAAAAATTTGTCGAATTCCTGCGGCGTCGAAGCAACCGGGATCACGCCCTGCTTGAGCAAGCGCTCCTTGACCGCGGGATCACTGAACTCATCGTGAACCGCCTTTTGCAGCTTGTCAACGATGTCCTTCGGCACACCGGCCGGCGCAACGATGCCCAGCCAGGTATTGCCATTGAAGCCGGGCAAACCGGATTCATCCAAAGTCGGATAGTCCGGGTAGGCGGGCGAGCGCTTCAGACCGGTTGCGGCGATGAGCTTGAGCTTCCCGGCCTTGACATAGGGTTCGGCGGACAAGGCATCGACAAACATTCCCGATACCGAACCGCCGATGACATCGGTCAAGGCTTGAGCGCTTCCCCGGTAGGGGACATGCACCAGCTTGATGCCGGCTTCCTGCTGCAGCAATTCACCCGACAGGTGGTTGGACTGGCCCACGCCCGCCGAACCATAGGTCAGCGAGCCGGGCTTTTCTTTCGCGAGCGCAATGAATTCCTTGAGATTGGACGCGGGAACCGAGGGATGGACGACAAGGAAATTCGTCAATTCCACCATTTGCGTGATATTGACGAAGTCCTTCAGCGTATCGTACGCCAGCTCCGGGTAAACGCTGGGATTGATGGCATGGCTGGTCGCCACCGCACCCAATGTATAGCCATCTCCCCGGGCACGCGCGAGAGCGGCTGTGGCGATGGAGCCCCCGCCGCCCGGCATGTTCTTGACCACGGCGGACTGCCCCAGACGCTCGATGCCGTGAGCGGCGGTGCGCGCAATGGTATCGAGGATGCCCCCGGCGGACGACGCGACAATGATTTCGATGGGCTTGGAAGGGTAGGCCTGTTGGGAGAAGGCCGGCATGGATACGAACGCCGCCATGGCGATGGTGGCGCCGCCGATCGCAAACAGCCGAGCGCGAAGGAAAAGCAAAGGGATTTTCATACTGCCTCCAGTTATTCTGTATAGAGAATATTTATCTTACCTGCGAATGAAGTGTAAGAGCGGTGATATCCCGTGTCAAGGCCAAGGCCGAAAGCGCATTCGATTCGCGCATATTGACGCCTGCGGTTTGTATTGCTATTCTTCTTTTTAATCTGAGAATTTTATTCTCTATAAAGAATAACAACAGGCGCTTCCCTTCCCGATAGGAAGCTTTCTATGACAGCGAAAATGACAAGGAATACGGCGTGAGCTTGAATTTTGCTTTTTCCGGCGAGCACGAGGCGGTACGAGACACGGTACGGCGGCTTTGCCAGGACGAACTGACCCCTCTGGTTTTCGAAGCCGAAGAAACGGAGACCTTCCCCAAACATGTATTCGAGCGCTGGGGCGAACTGGGACTGCTGGGCGTCCGATATCCCGAAGCCGACGGCGGAAGCGGCCTCGACAAGATCAGCGATTGCATCGTCCGTGAAGAACTGAGCTATATGTCGCAGGGCTTCGCCTCGACATGGTCGGCGCATACGCACCTGGGCATCTGGCCGATCTGGAAGGCCGGCACGCCGGCGCAAAAAGAACGCTTCCTCTCGCCGGCCCTGGCCGGAAAGAAAGTGGCGGGATTCGGTCTGAGCGAGCCCGATGGCGGCTCGAATGTCCGCGCGATGAAAACCCGCGCGGAACGGGTCGACGGCGGCTGGCGGCTGCATGGCAGCAAGCTCTACATTACCAATGCGCCTTATGCTGATTTCCTGCTCGTCGCGGCCCGCACCCGGCCAGAACTCACGCCGGATGCAATCAGTCTGTTCATTGTGGAGCTGCCCAACGCCGGCTTCGACATCGCCAAGCTGAAGAAGGAAGGCATCCGGGCGTCCGAAACTGCGCTGATCCACATCGACGGCGCCTTTGTGCCCGACGACTGCCTGCTGGGCGAAACAGAAGGCACCTACCCGGTCATCCTCGAATCTCTCAGCGAAAACCGCGTCGGCGTGGCCGCCAACGCGCTGGGAATGGCGCGTGCCGCATTCGACGCCGCACTGGCCTTTTCCAACGACCGCATCGTGGCCGGCAAGCGGGTCGGCGAATACCAGGCCATCGCCCATAAGCTGGCCGACATGTCCGCCCAAATAGAAGCCGCGCGCTGGCTGGTGTACTACGGCGCATGGCGGGTGGATCAGGGAACGCTCGACGCCGCCACCGCCGCCCGCGTGAAGCTGGTAGCCAGCGAAACAGCGGTATCCGTCAGTGAACAAGCCATCAGAATATTCGGCGGCGCCGGCATCATGCGGGAATACCCCGTGGGCCGCATCCACCGCGACGCCCTCGTCTACGTGATCGGGGAGGGTACCAGCGAAATTCAGAAAAACATCATTGCTCGCAGCCTGGGGTTCAAGCCATGACCGACTACGTACTACGCGAACGCCACGGGGCCACCCTCGTCATTACCATAAACCGCCCCGAAAGGCGCAATGCCTTCGACCTCGAAGTCCGCGAGAGTCTTGCGGAAGCCATTTTCGAAGCACGAGACGAAGACGCCGTAAAGGCGGTGATCATCACTGGCACGCAGGGCGTCTTCTGCGCCGGCGGCGATCTCAAATCCCTGTCGGGTGAAAAACGCTCGGTCTACAAGGACCGCGACCGCATCCGGCGCCTGCATCTTTGGTTCCATGAATTGGTCAACCTCGAAAAACCCGTCATTGCCGCCGTCGACGGGCCCGCGTTCGGAGCGGGGTTCAATCTGGCCCTGGCCTGCGATTTCATCCTGGGGACGCCATCGAGCCGCTTTTGCGCCGTCTTCGGGCGTATCGGCCTGGTGCCCGACCTAGGCGGTTTTTTCCTGCTACCTCGCATCGTCGGGCTGCAAAGGGCGAAAGAGCTGGTGTTCACCGCAAGGGAAGTGGATGCCGAGGAGGCTCTGTCGCTGGGCATTCTGTACCGCATCGTCCCTGCCGATACGCTTCTGGCACAAGCGCTGGAATTCGCCGCGCGCTTTCATAACGCTTCGACCGAGGCGCTGGGAGTCTCCAAGAACATCCTCAATCGCTCATTCAATTTGGACCAGAACACGCTGGCCGAACTCGAGTCGCATGCCCAAGCGCTGGCCATCCATACCGAGTACCACGACGCGGCGGTCGCCAGCTTTCTGGACAAGAGACCGCTCGAATTCATTTGGCCCGCCCAGCGCAAAAACAATGGGGAAAGCCAGCCATGAGCATGAACGCATATATTACCGGGGCGTATGACACGCCGGTGGGGGAACTGCCCGGCTCGAGCTGCATGGGCCTGCACGCGCAAGCCGCATTCGGCGCCATTCGCGATGCGGGGCTCGAACCGGGCGATATCGACGGCGTGCTGTGCGCCTATTCATTCACGGAACCTCACTTGATGCTGGGCTCGGTCTTTTGCGAGTACACCGGCATTCACCCGAACTTCTGCACCGCCATCCAGGCGGGGGGAACGAGCGCCGCCATCATGATCATGCAGGCCGCGGCGCTGGTTGCCAGCGGCCAATGCGAACATGTCCTCGTGGTAACCGGCGACAATCGCCTGACAGGCATGTCGCGCGACGGCGCAGTGGCCGCACTGGCCGAAGTGGGCCACCCGCAATTCGAGCGTCCATTCGGCATCAGCGTCCCCGCTTCGTATGCATTGGTCGCTCAACGCTACATGCATGACTTCGGCGTCGCACCCGAGCATCTGGCCGCCATCGCCGTCGAGCATCGCCGACATGCGGGCCGCCATCCGCAAGCGCACAAGCGCGACCCCATCTCGATCGAGGACGTTCTTCAATCCCGCGAGATATGCTCGCCCCTTCGCCTGCTGGATTGCTGCCTTATTTCGGATGGCGGCGCAGCGCTGGTCATCAGCAGCCGAGCAGCCTGCCGCCCGAGTCAGGCGCGAAGGATCGAAATCCTGGGCGCGGGACAAGGCCACACGCACGAGCATATCGTAGCCGCACCCAGCCTCGTCGACTTCGGCTGCAAGGCATCCTCGTCGCGGGCATTTGAAGTGGCCGGCGTAAAGCCGGCCGATATCGACGTCGCCCTGATCTACGATTCCTTCACTATCACGCTGTTGGTCGAACTGGAGTCCATCGGCTTCTTCGAACGCGGCGAAGCAGGCCCGGCCGCGCTCCGAGGCGAGCTGGGGTTGGGCGGATCCCTGCCTTGCAATACCCATGGCGGCCTTCTTTCATATGGGCACTCCGGCGCCGCGGGCGGCATGTTCCACGCCGTCGAAGCCGTGCGCCAGCTGCGCGGCGAAGCTGACCAAAGGCAAGTCGGCGACGCCCGGCTGGCCTTCGTGCACGGGGATGGCGGCATTCTCTCCGCCCATTGCTCGCTGGTTTTCGGAGCCGTCTGACATGGAAAAAACGACCACACAACCGCCTGCGTACGCCATCCCCTTCTGGGAGGGCTGCCGCGACCATAAGCTTCGATATCAAGCCTGCGCCCACTGCGGAACGGTCCAGCTCATTCCCCGTACCGTTTGCACGCATTGCCATAGCCAGGAATTGCGGTGGAAAGACTCCGCCGGCCACGGCGCCATTCTCAGCTACACGATCGTGTATCGTGCACCCACCCCCGCTTTCAAGGCCGATACGCCTTACGTCATAGCGTTGATAGACATGGACGAAGGCTTCAGGCTGATGACGAATGTCCGCGGCGGCGCCAATGACTCCGTGGCCATTGGACGGCGGGTCCGCATAGGATTCGAGGTCTGCGGCGATCGCACCCTGCCCATCGCAGAAATGGAATCGCCATGAGCGAACTGTATACCTACGATAGGTTCGCCCCTGGAACCATGCTGGGCGAATGGGAAGGCGCCATCGATGCGGCCCTGCAAGCCAAATGGGATCGGCTCTTCGGCACTCGCACGACCGATGCCTCTGCACGCACGATAGGCTTGACGGTCGCGTGCATGATGCGCGCATACCTCGGGATCGTTTCCCCTCGCCCCCCAGGGAACATCCATGCGCGCCAGACGCTATCCATCCAGGGTTTGCCTCAAGACGGAGAAATCGTCCGAACGCAGGTATGGTGCCGCGACAAGGAATTACGCAAGGACCGCCGCTATATCTATCTGGAGGCCATTGGTACCGGCAATGGCGGCCGTCCTCTGTATAGCGGGCAAATGAGCCTGATCTGGGCTGCATGAACACCGCCGATAAAGGAAGAGAACCTTGAAGGATTATCTCGAAGAAGTTTCCATGGTGGTCAGCCAGGCGGACATAGACACTTATGCAGAGCTTTCGGATGACTTCAACCCTTTGCACGTCGATCCGGAATTCGCCGCAAGGACCCCAATGGGCAACACCATTGCGCACGGCACACTATCGTTGAATCTGATTTGGCAATCGCTGGCGCGCAGCTTCGATGCCGCCACGCTGGCACGAATCGATCTCGATGTGCGTTTTCTGAAACCATTATTCGCCGGCGGCGCTATCGTCGCAGGCGGCCGGCGCAGCCCCGAGCACCCCGATCGCTTCGAAGTTTGGGTCAAGGGCGCCGACGGCACGGCTCTCATCGCCGGCCACGCCCGTCTGCCTCGATTGGCTCGAGCCGCCGTCAACTAGGGGAAATATTCATGCAATTCACGCACGAACACAGGGAGCTGGAACGGACCACTCGCCGCATCATCGCAGAGCACCTGGATCCTTACGTCGATGAATGGGAAGCCCAGCAGATGTTTCCCGCCCATCAGGTGATGAAGGTGCTTGGCGACGCCGGGCTGCTGGGCATAGGCAAGCCGCCCGAGTACGGCGGCATGGGCTTGGACTTCAGTTACGAGATGGTCTTTGCTGAAACTCTCGGAGAAGTCCGATCCAGCGGGCTGACGTCCGCCATAGGCGTACAGAGCACGATGTGCACGCCTGCGCTTGCCCGCCATGGCAGCGATGCGCTCAAGCGCGAATATCTGGCGCCCACCATAGCCGGCGACTTGGTAGGCTGTATCGGTGTCAGCGAAGCATCGGCGGGCTCGGACGTTTCACAGATCCGCACTTGGGCGCGCCGCGATGGGGACGACTATGTGATCAGCGGCTCAAAGATGTGGATCACCAACGGCGTGCAGGGGGACTGGATCTGTCTGCTTTGCAATACATCGCAGGACGGAGGTCCGCACAAGAACAAATCGCTGATCGTCGTGCCGCTGAAATCGCCTGGCGTTCAAGTCTCGCGCAAGCTCGACAAGCTGGTCCTGCGCGCATCGGACACTGCCGAACTTTACTTCGACGACGTCCGGGTGCCGGTGGCCAACCGAATCGGCGAAGAGAATATGGGTTTCATCTACCAGATGGAGCAATTCCAGGAAGAGCGCATGTTCGTCGCGGCGCGCAGCATGCGTTCAATGGAGCGCGTCATCGAGGAAACTATCGCATACACAGGCGAACGGCTGGTCTTTGGCGGCACCGTGCTATCGAATCAGGTGGTCTATCACAAGCTCGCCGAGATGCAGACCGAAATCCAGGCCCTGAGGTCGCTCTTGTATCGCGCAATAGAACAATACATGGACGGTCAGGACATCACGCAGCTCGCGTCCATGGCCAAGTTTTACGCCGGCCGGCTGTCGATGAAGATTCCTTCGGAATGCCTGCAGTATTGGGGAGGCCAGGGCGTGATGACGGAAAACTGGATTTCGCGCGCTTATCGCGACCTGCGGCAAACCGCAATCGGCGGCGGCGCCAACGAGATCATGCTCGAAGTCATCGCCAAGACCATGGGAATACACCGCGGAAAACGGACCTGAATCTCACCACCAATTTAAATAATCAACCGGAGACAAAAGATGAAAATCAAGCACCACACCCTCGGCATACTGCTGTCGGGACTGCTCTGCGCGCTGCCTTGCACCGGCGCGGCGGCGTCTTATCCCGATCGCCCCATACGCCTCATCGCGCCGATCGCTGTCGGCGGGCTGACCGATACACTGGCGCGTTTGGTGGCGGCAGGCCTCTCGGAAGAGCTGAAGCAACCCGTCGTCGTCGAGAACAAGCCCGGGGCGGGCGGCATCATCGGCATGGAAGCCGCAGCCAAATCAGCACCTGACGGCTATACGATCATCCTGGTGTACCAGGGCGTGGCAGCTGTGAACACGAGCCTGCACAAAGATCTGCCCTACAACACGCAACGAGATTTCACCCCTATTTCGAGCCTGGGCAGCTTCCCTCTGGTCCTAGTCACCAACGGCGCCACCGGCATCCAATCCGTCTCCGGCTTCATCGAGCGCGCCAAAAGCAAGCCGAATTCGCTGAGCTACGCCTCTGCCGGAAATGCAACGACATCGCATCTGACCATGGAGCTCTTCAAGGACCAGACCGGCATCAAGATCGTCCATGTTCCGTACAAGGGTGAAAGCCCGGCGAATACCGATGTGGCAGGCGGTCAAGTGGACGTTGCATTTTCCTCTCTGGCGTCTGTCGCCCCGATGATCGAGGCCGGCCGGCTCAAAGCGCTGGGTATCGCCACGGCCGAACCCTCTCCCCTGCTGAAAGGGGTTCCCACCATTACCTCGTCCGGCGTGCCGGGCTTTGAAGCTTCCGGCTGGTACGGCTTGCTTGCTCCAGCCGGCACGCCGCCGGCAATCATAGAGACGCTGTCCACAGCGGTGGGCAAGGCGCTGAACCAGTCGTCCATCCGTCAGAAGCTAGAAGCCCTAGGTGTCGCTTCGAAAGCCAGTTCACCTGACGAATTCGGCCGGCAGATCGAATCAGAAACGGAAAAGTGGAGAAATGTGATCCGGAAATCCGGCATCACACTCGGGTGAGGCGACCATGTTGAGTAAAGCATTGGCCGGAATCACGGTTTTGGACTTCAGCCAAGGTATCGCCGGCCCCCACGGCGCATGCCTGCTGGCGGAAATGGGGGCGGATGTCATTAAAATCGAGCCTCCATCGGGCGATTGGTTACGCGGCCTAGGGCATCGGCAAGGGGATACGAGTCTCCTTTACGGCTATTTCAATCGCGGCAAGTCGGGCGTGGTATTGAACCTAAAGGAAGACGCGGATAGACAAAGGGCGCTTGCACTGATCCGCCAGGCCGATGCCATGATCGAAAGCAACCGCCCGGGAGTGATGAAGAAGCTCGGCCTGGATTATGAGGCCGTGCGCGACATCAATCCGGAACTCGTTTATCTTTCCGTCACCGGCTTTGGCCAGCGCGGACCCCACTGCCACCTTCCGGCCACCGACGCCGCCATGCAGGCATATTCCGGCTTTTCTTTCGGCGCAGGCGACATGATCGACCCCGTGCGCGTACGGATCTCCGTCGTCGATATCGTGACGGGTGTTTACGCCAGCAATGCGGTGCTCGGCGCCCTGATGGCTCGCCGCGGCAATCAAGGGAAAGGGCAGTATATCGACTTGAGCCTCATGCACGGCATCAGCGCGGTGCAGGGCCCGAAATATGCTGAATACGCCGCCACCCGCGGCGTGATGAGCCGTGAGCTATTCGCCGCAATCGGCATATACAAGACGCTTGACGGACACATCGCCCTTAGCGCGATGCGCGATAGGCAAGTCACCGATTTCATCACCCTGATCGGGCGCGCCGACCTGCTGACGGATCCTCGCTATTCCACGCAGCAGGATCGATTCAATAACCAGGACATGCTGCGCACCTTGATACAGGCGGAACTGGTCAAGCGACCCACCAGACATTGGCTCGATGCTGCGCGCCGCATCGACCTGATCTGCCAACCGGTGCAGAACTATGCCGACTTCCGGCACGACCCCCAAGTTCTCGCTTATGACATATTCCAGGAAATGGACCTGGGCTACGATGAGCCGCTGCCAGTGGTGCGCATGCCTGGAATAGAGGCGGGCGAACCACGCATGCAACCGCCGCCAGCCCTGGGCGCAGATACCGACGCCGTGCTGCGGCGCTTTGGCATCGATATAGGCTCGCCGAATAACTGACTGCCATTCCGCCAACGAGCCCGGCCCCGCTTCGCGTAGCGCCAAGCATCATGGGCATGCTCGCATGATAAAGGCGTGGCGCCAGGCTACATCCGGGTTATCGGCGCCTTCTACCTCGACTGCCGCGCTTTCAGAAAAACCAGCATGGTTTCAATCATTTTGCGTATGTAAGGTTGCACGCGCGCGGCAGCCGACGGGATGTAGCCGAATGGCAGTGCTTCTTGCATATAGCAACTCTGTGCCATCTCGAGTTGGATGGCGTGGATATTGTCCGAAGGATTTCCATAATGGCGCGTGATGTACCCCCCCTTAAAGCGCCCATTCAGGATGTGTGTGAAGCCGTCTTGTGCCGCGGCCTGCGCAATTTCCAGTATGGCATGCGCCATTTTTTCGTCGCAGCTTCTACCATCGGCTGTTCCAAAATTCAGGTCTGGCAGCTTTCCCTCAAAGAAGCGGGGCAAGACGGAGCGAATGGAATGGGCATCCCAGAGGCCAGCAACCCCATGCTCCGCCTTGATGCGAGTCAGCTCGGCGCTAAGCTTGTCATGATAGGGTTGCCATATAGCCTCTCGGCGCCTGGCAATTTCATTCTTGTCGGGCGCCTCGCCAGGCAAATAAATTTGCGCTCCATCAAACATGTCGACGGGGCACAAGCCGGTCACGCTTTGGCCGGGGTACAAGCTCGTACCATCGGCCGGCCTATTCAAATCGATGACGTAGCGCGAGTGCGTTGCAATAATTACAGACGCGCCCAACTCATCCGCGAAATCATAGAGCGTTTCGAGATGCCAGTCTGTATCCGCCACGTGTCGGGCTTCATCCACCATCCGGGCAGCAAGGGATGGTGGAATGTATGTTCCCACATGCGGCATGGATATAAGCAGCGGTTCACTACCCTGGCGGAAGATGAAGGCCGGCCGATCTGTAGTGCGGTTATCCATAGCGTTTCCTATCATTCAAATCTCAAGAAGGGTATTGCGTGCGGAGATGAACGCCGCTGCCGCCTCTTGATGAAGTCGGTGGAGTCCATTTTCCACCCTGCAAATTCCCCGTTGCCAAACCTGCAGAATCGCGGAGGTCCGCTGGCTCGCAAAAACATGAGCCGACAGCATATCGCTAGGGGATAACGCCGCCAGAGTCACATGCTGCGAATCCAGCACGACGAAATCAGCGTGCTGCCCGGCCTGGAGGCCGGCGATCCGCCGCCCGCTTGCTTGCGAACCGCCTTTGACAGCAGCCAGCATCATTGCATTGGCTACATACGGTTCGTTTGCGTCCGCAATGACATTGCGTTGGGTCGTCGCCAGGCGCTGGCTGTACTCGAGCAGCATCAACTCCTCGGCGGCATTCACCGCTGCATGGCTATCCGACCCAATGCCCCAGCGACCCTCAACTTCGCGCCAACTCTGCATATCAAAAATGCCATCGCCCAGATTGGCTTCCGTCGTGGGGCATAAACCCGCTACCGCACCCGTCTTCGCCGCGGCATGAGCTTCCCCGGAGGTCATGTGCGTAGCATGGACCAGACACCATCTGCCATCGATCGGCATGTTCGCGAGCAACCACTCGACGGGTCTCAACCCGCTCCACGCCAGGCAATCATCCACTTCTTTTCTCTGCTCGGCGATGTGAATATGCAATGGCGCCCCCGGGTTGATTTCGTTCATGCCGGCGACAGCCTCGCCAAGAGAAGCTGGAGACACCGCCCGTAAAGAGTGTGGAGCAAGTCCAAGCTGGGCGCCTTGTTCCTGGCAAACCGGAAGCAAACCCTGGATCAATGCCAGCATATCGTCGGTCTGGCGGATGAATCGACGTTGATCCTCTTGGGGCGGCTGGGCGCCAAAGTTACTGTGCTGATAAAGCACGGGCAGAAGCGTCATTCCGATGCCCACTCTATGTGCCGCTCGAAGCAATGCTTTGCTTAATGTGGCGGTATCTGCATAGGGCCGCCCATTCTCTTTGTGATGCAAGTAATGAAATTCACACACAGATGTGTAGCCCGCCTCAAGCATCTCAACATAAAGCCAAGTGGCAATGGCTTCTAATTGTTCAGGATTCAGCCTCAAGGCAAAGCGGTACATTAAGTCGCGCCAACTCCAGAAGCTATCATTCCCCTTTCTTCGGTATTCGGTCAGGCCGGCGAAGGCCCTCTGGAAGGCATGAGAATGCAAATTTGGCATGCCGGGAATCGCCGGCCCCGAAAGAATCACTGCATCGCCGGGCGCCTGTTGATTTGTTTCAACACGCGAGAGCAATCCCTCTTCATCCCATTGCAGCAGGACTCCCCTCGCCCAACCGGTGGGAAGCAATGCTGCCTCAGCCCAGGCCCGCCGGTTCATAGCGATCGATCCTGTGACAGGTTCCGCACTCTGCCTTGGCGTACGATAGCCTTTACCGGACGTTGCCCGAACCAATATGCCAGTTCGGCGGCATCTTGCACATGCCAAAGCACAAAGTTTGCCTGCCGACCCACCGCGATCTCGCCATGACTGCCATGCAATCCAATGGCTCGCGCCGCGTTCGCCGTAACGCCCGCCAGAGCTTCTGGAACGGTGAGCCGAAACAGCGTGCATGCCATATTCATCATAAGAAGCAGACTGAGAGCGGGTGAGGTCCCGGGGTTATGGTCGGTCGATATAGCCATAGGTACACCGGCCTTGCGCAATGCTGAAATCGGGGGTGGCTGGGTATCCCGCAGCGTATAGTAAGCACCAGGTAGCAGGACCGCGACGGAGCCCGCCCCTCGCATGGCTTGAACCCCTTTTTCTGTCAGGTACTCGATATGGTCGCAAGATAACGCAGCATAGCGTGCCGCCAACTCGGCGCCGCCCATGTCTGAAAGCTGTTCCGCATGTAGCTTTACCGGTAAACCAAGCGCCTGCGCGGCGCGGAAGACTTGTTCGGTTTCTTCGAGGCTGAAGGCGATCTTCTCGCAGAATACGTCCACGGCATCAACGAGTCCCTCTTCCGCAAGACTGGGCAGCATGGATTCGCATATCAGTTTTACGTAATCACTGCGGCGTCCGCTATATTCGGGCGGTACCGTGTGCGCCCCCAGGAAGGTGGTTTTGACCGTAACATCATGTGTGTGAGCAAGCCGCCGCGCGATCCGTAACTGTTTACGTTCATGCTCAAGCGCCAATCCATAGCCAGACTTGATTTCTATGGCGCAAACGCCCTCCGACAGCAACTCTTTCATTCTATGGGATGCGCTTTCAAAGAGCTCGTCTTCACTTGCTTCCCGGGTCGCACGTACCGTCGACGCTATGCCACCGCCGGCGCGCGCAAGTTCTTCATAACTAGCGCCCGCAAGCCTCATGGCGAACTCGTTGGCGCGTTGCCCGCCGTAAACGAGGTGCGTATGGCAATCCACAAAACCGGGCGTGACGAGCGCTCCGCCTCCATCATGGCGAGGCATGGAGGAGAATCTTGATGGCAGCTTATCTTGCGCACCCAGCCAAACGACGATTCCGTGCTCCACAACAAGGGCGACGTCCTCGATCACATCAAGGCTCAGGGCGTTTGGGCGTGGCACGACGCGTAACCCAGCCCACACACCATCGGCGGCCGAGCCCTCTTGCATCGCGCTTGATATGGGTATCATTGAATTGCCTTGTTCCTTATTGCTCGATATCCAGCCATAACAAAGCAGCATCGGCGCCCGTCGGCAAAAGCTTCAACCGCTGATCTGGCGTGGCATCATGCCACCACGCCCCCCGCCCGGCCTGAAATTGCTGTGCGGGAGCATCAGGCCGGCTTACTTCCCAGAGGCCGGACACGGCGAAGATCAGGCCAAATGCCGAGATGTCGGCAGTCATTCCCTTCTGTATGCTTTTCAGGTTTGCATGCGCACTGGCTCTTCGAACCATGACATTAAAATCGGTGGACGACGCGCCAAGCAAGCTGCAATGCACTTCCGCTTCGCCTGGAAACGAGTACGGCTGCATTCGATGGTCGAGCCTATGATCGATTCCCATGTCGGGCGCGTACAGATGCACGCCCGCCCCCTGGAGAAGCGTGATGATGCGATCCACGCCGGCAAATGTCGAGAATGGTCCGTTTCCGGCAATTGCGGCGATACTTACGCGCCAGATGAAATCATCGAAACCGGAGCCGACCGGCCAGCGGGCAAGCTCGATAGTGCTGCCGCCCCCATTTTTCCAGGGAGCTACAGGCAAATCAGCATAGTCAAAGCTGTGCCAATGCATCTCATCGCCATCCATTTAGCCGGCCATGGGAATTCTCAGCCCATGCATGCGGGCGGCCTCGATGGCGACCTCGTATCCCGCATCGGCGTGGCGCATGACACCCGAAGCCGGATCGTTCCACAATACACGCTCGATACGCTTGGCGGCCGCGTCGGTGCCATCGCACACGATCACTACGCCCGCATGCTGGGAATAGCCCATGCCTACGCCACCGCCATGATGCAGGCTGACCCACGTCGCTCCGCCGGCGGTGTTAAGAAGCGCATTGAGCAACGGCCAGTCCGATACAGCATCGCTGCCATCTTTCATGGATTCGGTTTCACGATTGGGACTGGCCACAGAGCCAGTGTCCAAATGATCCCGGCCTATTACGATGGGAGCTTTTAGTTCCCCACGCTTTACCATTTCATTGAATGCCAGCCCCGCCAAATGCCGTTCACCCAAGCCCAGCCAGCATATACGCGCGGGCAGGCCCTGGAAGGCAATACGTTCACGCGCCATATCGAGCCAGCGATGGGTATGCGTATTCTGCGGGAAAAGCTCCTTGATCTTTGCGTCGGTCTTGTAGATACACTTCCGAAAAATTACCGACACGCATGTACGCTTTACCAACAGGGCCGGGCAAGCTCATGCCAAGCCTGCACAGGAGACGAGATGGACGAAATACACCTGCGATACATCAATGGGCCCGATATCGAAGCCCTCAACATCACAGACACGGAAATTCTGGACGCTATCGAATCGGGCCTGCACGCCCAGGGCAATCACGAGACCGTGATCGAACCACGTGTGCACCTGATTCCCGATCCCGCATTCAACGGCCACTTCAACGTTCTGCGTGGCTATATCGCACCCATGCAGCTCGCGGGCATCAAAATAGTCGGGGATTATGTCGAGAACTACAAACGCGGCCTGCCTTCCGAACTCGCCATGCTGAACTTGTTTGATCCTCAGACAGGCGTGCCGATTGCCGTGATGGATGCAACCTTCATTACCGACGCGCGTACAGGCGCCGTGACGGCGCTGGGAGCAAAGCATTTGGCCCGCAAATCAAGCAAGGTTCTCGGCCATATAGGCGCTCGCGGCACATCGTATTGGAATGTACGCTTGCTCGACCGAATTTTTGATTTCGATGAAATCCGCGTTCACTCCCGGCGTCCCGAGAGCCGCGAGGCTTTTGCGCGGCGCCTCGAGCAGGATCTGGGTAAACGAATCGTCGTGACCGAGGACTGGGAATCATGCGTCCGGGATGCCGATATCGTGGTGGAAGCCTCTCGCTTGAACAAACCCACCCCATTGCTGAAAACGGACTGGATCAAGCGCGGTGCGCTCGTCATCCCCTACGGAACCATGAGCGCGGTAGAGCTGTCGCTGACCGACATCATGGACAAAATGGTAGTGGACGACTGGGGGCAATGCAAAGGCGGTATGTTCGGGTCGCTGCGAGCACACGTCGAGGCGGGTAAATTGTCGGAGCAGACGCTGCATGCCGAATTGGGCGAAATCATTGCCGGCAAAAAGCCGGGGCGCGGGAGCGACGAAGAAACCAACCTATTCTGGCATCGCGGGCTATCGCTAAGCGATGTGGCTTTGGGCGAATGCATTCTGCGCAAGGCCCGGGCCCAGGGTGTCGGCCAGATGCTGCGCTACCGATGATTGCCAACTACCGCATGTATTCTGTGGCGCCTGCCGTGGACATGGCCTGGCGCCGCCTGCTGGAGCGCCTGTCCGAAACCTCCGGCGTGGCGCTTCAGATTATCGACTATCCAGCACCGGCCCCATTGGCTGAGTTATGGGCGCGCGAGGATTGTGCCTGTGTGTTCATGTGCGGACTGCCGTTCATCCGTAAAAATCCGTTGCCGCAGATTATTGCGGCACCGGTGCCAGCGGCCGCGCGGTATGGAAGCAGACCAATCTACTTCAGCGAATTTCTCGTGCCCGATGCCAGCCCATACCAAACCCTCGCGGATACGTTCGATCTACGGCTCGCATGCATGCTGCCCGAGTCGAACTCTGGCTTCAACGCACCCCGCCATCATCTGGCGTTGCGTGCACCCGGGGGCAGGCAGTGGCTATACCATCCAACAGCCTCACCAACGCCGACACCTCTGCAGGTCATCCATGCTGTACTCGACGGTTCTGCGGAAGTCGGTGTGGTAGACAGCTATCTGCTGGATTTGCTCAGGGCGCATCGACCAGAACTTATGGAATCCTTGCGAACCATCGATGTGACCGAGTCTTCACCCATTCCGCTTTTTGTAGCGGGGCCGGGCATGCCGCGCGCAAGCGTAGAAAAGCTTGCCAAAACACTGTGCGCGATGCACCTGGACCAAACCGTACAGCCCGCTCTTGATTGTCTGATGCTGGAGCGCTTTGTACGGCCGGATAGCGACTCATATCTATCGTTACTTGAAAAGGCAAACCGTTGCGATCAGCAGGGTTTCTATCTGACGAAACCTCGAGATCGGAGCACATCATGACAACCATTACCCATTCCGGCGCTTTAGACCTGCCGCTGGAAGGCTTGAAGGTACTTGATTTCACCAGGGTGCTGGCAGGTCCTTTCGGAAGCGCGATGCTTGCCGACGCCGGCGCGGACGTCATCAAGATAGAGCCCTTCGAGGGAGATGATTATCGCCATATGGGCTATCAGGTCGATGGCCGCAGCACGAATTTCGAGTTCGTGAATCGAGGCAAAAGAAGCGTACGGCTGAACTTGAAAGCCCCCGGTGCAGCCGGCGTTATCGAGAAGCTGGCTCGGTGGGCGGATGTCGTGCTGGAAAACTTCAAGCCTGGCGTGGCGAACCGTCTCGGCATAGGCTACAGCGATCTGTCGCCTCTTAATCCGAGCCTTGTTTACTGCAGTATCTCGGGGTTCGGCCAGACGGGCCCCTGGGCGGGCCGTCCCGCCTACGATGTGATCATCCAGGCGATGACTGGCCTGATGGACTTGACCGGGGACCCGGAAGGCCCGCCGACACTTGTCGGAGAGTCCATAGCCGACGTCGCGGCAGGCATGTTTGCTTCCTGGGGTGTCATGGCCGCGTTATGGCAACGCTCCCGTACCGGCAAGGGGCGGCATTTGGACGTGGCGATGTATGACTGCCTGATGAGCATGATGCCCACGGCGGTCAGCCGGGTCGTGGCCGGCGGCGCTCCTGCGACCCGCGTCGGCAACCGTCATGTCAACTCGGCTCCTTTCGGCGTATTCAGCGCCGCCGATGGGCAATTTGTCCTGGCCGTGGCAAATGATCGGTTATTCGCAAGGCTCGCGACCGCTATGGGTTATGAGCTGCTTGTCACGGATTCACGCTTCATAGGAAACGGGAATCGGAAAAAGCACGAGGGCGCACTAACAGCGTTAATAGAAGCCTGGGCCAAGGATAAAACCGTCAAAACCGTCGTCGATCAACTGGACCGGCATGGCGTTCCGGCAGGCCCGGTGCTGTCAGTGGAACAGAGCACGCAGACCGATCTGGCCAAATCGCGAGCCGTTGTCATGCAGCGGACGAACTCCAGCGGCGGAAAAATCTGTTTTGTCGAGCAGCCGGTACGGTTCGGCGACCTGCCCCGCGGGCGAAGCGTCAACGCGCCGGAGCTGGGTGCTCACACAGCGGATGTCCTGGACATGCTTGGCTTTTCCACAAACGAAATGAACGCTTTACGCGAGAAAGGGGTAATTTGATGACTGCGACGACGCCGGCTGTGGATGACGAGAGCTTTGAGCAGATGCTCGATGCAACGCAGCGATTCGTGCGCGAGCGCCTGATGCCGCTGGAGAAACAGGTAGAAGAAACGGACAGCGTCCCAGATGAGCTTATCGACGAGATGAAGGCGCAGGGCTACTTCGGCCTATCGATCCCTCAGGAATATGGCGGCAGTGGGCTTACGTCGCTGCAACAGGCAAGATTCCAGATGGTCATCAGTCTGTCGTCACCCGCGTTTCGTTATATCTACAGCTCCAATCTTGGCATAGGATCACGCGCCATCACCCTGGAGGGAACTCCAGAACAGAAGCAGGCATTTCTGCCAAAGCTGGCCACGGGGGAAATCGTGGGCTCATTCGCACTCACCGAGCCCGAGGCTGGATCCGACGCAGCCAGCCTGAAAACCCGGGCGGACAGGGACGGAAATGAGTACGTCATCAATGGCACCAAGCGCTTTATTTCGAACGCAACGCGAGCCGATCTCTTTACGGTGATGGCCCGTACCAGCCAAAGCACCCCGGGAGCAAAGGGTGTCAGCGCGTTTCTGGTCGACCGGAATACGCCCGGGCTGACTGTAGGGAAGCCGGAAAAAAAGATGGGGCATCACGGCGCCCAGATAGCCGACATTATCTTCGAGAATGTTCGTGTGCCGGCGGGCCGCCTGATCGGAGGAAGGGAAGGCAGAGGATTTTCAGTAGCCATGAAAACGCTGGATCACGGCCGCATCAACATTGCAGCGATGGCGGTAGGCATGGCTCAACGGTTACTTGATGAATCCGTTACGTATGCCGGCCAGCGCAGGCAGTTTGGTCAGCCCATACTTGATTTTCAATTAATCCAGGCAATGATCGCTGATTCTTCCGTCGAGATACAAGCCGCCCGCGCCATGACATTCGAGGCGGCGAGATTGCTGGACGAGTCGGGCCACGCAGCAAAAGAGGCTGCGAGTGCAAAGTACTTCGCGTCTGAAATGCTGTGCCGCGTCGCCGATCGGGCTGTACAGATATCCGGTGGCGCGGGATATATCGCTGACTATCCGATCGAACGTATGTATCGGGATGCGCGCCTACTGCGGATCTACGAAGGAACCAGCCAGATACTGCAACTGATGATTGCGCGTTCAGTCGGAAAAGAATACGGCCTGGAAGTAAGGCGGTAAGCAACTTTAGAGGCAACGCCCCCCGGTTATTTAACCCACCAACCAATGAGGCAGCTATGAATATTATAAAGAAGACAACCGGTACGCTACTGTGCGCAGCATCTCTTGCTGTGGCATGCAGTACAAATGCAGCCACGACGGCGGCATCTTATCCCGACAAACCTGTCCGGCTCGTCGTCCCGTTTACAGCGGGCGGCGTAGCGGACACCCTGGCACGCCTTGTCGCGCAAAGCTTGTCGGAACAGTGGAAACAACCCGTCGTTGTCGAGAACAAAGCGGGTGCGGGTGGCAACATCGGCATGTCGATGGTTGCCAAGGCTGCACCGGACGGGTATACGCTGGCGCTTGCGCCTGTGGGGAATATGACCGTCAATTATCTGTTGTATACGCAATTGGATTATCAGGCATCCGACTTTGCCCCTATTACCGAACTTGCCGCATCTCCGAACGTACTGGTGGCCGGTAAAAAAAAGCCAGTGAAGAATGTCCAGGAGTTTATCGACTACGCTAAGGCAAACCCTAACCTGGTCGACTTTTCATCCCCCGGGGTGGGAAGTGGTGCGCATCTGGCAGGGGAGCTGCTTAATCAGATGGCGGGCCTGCAGATGGTGCATGTTCCCTATAGCGGTATTGCACCTGCTATCAATGACGTCATTGCCGGAAATGTCAGCATCGTGTTTGGCGGCATCTCAACCGTATTGCCATTTATTCGCGACGGAAAACTTCAAGCGCTCGCGATTGCCGGCCCCGATAGATTGCAGGAACTTCCAGAAGTGCCCACGCTGATCGAAGCGGGGTATGAAGGATTCAATATCACCTCATGGTATGGGCTTGTAACCCGTGCGGGTACGCCTGACGAAATCATCGACAAGATTCAGAAGGCAGTAGCAAAAGGGATGGACAACAAAGCCTTCACCGAAAAATTAGCTTCGTTCGGCTTTATAAAACAAGCATCGACTCCCAGCGCATTCGCCCAGCAAATTGCCACGGACACCAAAAACTGGGGGGAAATAATCAAGAAGGCCGGGATTAAGCCAGTGCAATAGGCAAGCAAGGAAGAATGCCGGGGTCAAAACGCGTGTACGCCATGCCGATATCAATGCGCTGAACCAGATACTGGTTGAACGGTTCATCGCTTTGCATGGCGATCAGGCGCCTCAGGAATTGGTGTTGTACATTAACGCCTTGAACATCGCGTTGCTCAAACGGCATATGACCCGAATAAACTGTGTCCCGGTCGCGGAATTAAGCGGCCCGCATCTG
>Ga0182738_1002708_pt1 | contig 20864 bp, 19 predicted proteins | sample eDN5th30CBELigMG_FD_128876 | JGI IMG/M metagenome (GOLD analysis project Ga0182738, IMG submission 128876) | Enriched Miracle-Growth compost microbial communities from Emeryville, California, USA - eDNA 5th pass 30_C BE-Lig MG (version 2)... ... | reverse complement strand
GCGTATCTCCATGACGGCCAGCGGCACCTCCGACGCCGCATCACAGGCCTGACACATGACCGCACCCGATCGCATGCTCGAAGACGCAAATGGCACTTGCATGAAACGGGGCATCCACACATGAGCCTCCGGCAAACCCGGGGCGGTTCACTTGCCCAGGTCCGCCACGGCCCTGACCACGGCTGCACTTTCCGGCCGATCGACCTCCTCTTTCACGAACGAGCCGTCGATCTTGATCTTGTCGAAAGGGAAGATGCGCAGGTGCAAGAGGGAAGAGTAGCCGGTCCCGAAATCATCGAGCGCCACCCGCACGCCCATGTCACGGACTCGGCGCAGATCGTCTATACTGCCCGCTTCCGCGTCCAACAGGGCGGTTTCGGTGACTTCGATTTCGAGCTGATCCGGTGACAGCCGGAACTGACCAGGGCGAAAAGCACAGTCTGGGCGAGTGTGCCCTTGCCGAGCTGGAACGCCGAGATATTGACCGCGACCCGCGCGCCATTGTTCCGCTCGACGGCATCATGGCACACTTGGTTGCGCGACAAAACCTTCTCGGCGAAGACGATGCGGCTCGGAACGCTGGTCGATCGCGGCATCACGCAACTGGCCTACACCTACGACTTCGGTGACGACTGGCGGCACACGATCGCGATCGAGGCAATCGCCGACGCCGATTCCGCTGCCGAGTATCCCCGCTACATCGACGGCGCTGGCCGCTCCCAACCCGAAGATGTCGGCGGCATCCCCGGCTTCGAATTATTCCTCGACGCCATCGCCGATCCCAAGCACGAGCAGCATCGCGAACTCAAACGCTGGCACGGCCGTCCGTCCGATCCCGCACTTGCCGCTGAAGACGAAATCCAAACCCGGATGGGAAAGCTCGCCAGACGCCGCGTTCTCGGCAAGGCCGGCTTCGAGAAAAGCCGCAGTTAGGCACGCTGACGATCCGAGGCGGCCGCGGTCCCCACCGGAGGCTTACCCTTCTACGTCGCCTTCGTCGGGAAGCTGCGGCGCTTCTGAACGGCCCGCACGCCGTCTGGGACTATCATCCAGTGCCCGTGGGTTATCAGCGGCGGCGTCAGCTATTCCGACGGCGAGGAGCCGGTTCTCGCCCGAGGAAAGATGCTGACCTGCCAAGCTATTCCGTGGGCGAGAGCGTGCTCGATTGTTGAAATAACGACCAAATATTTGCCCTTGCGCGCGCCGTGCTTCGAAAAACGCCCGTCTTATGCGCCTCTGCGATCGAATACATATTTGCCAGCCACACTGGTGGCGAGCGGCTTCACACTTCTGAGCCAATCCAGATCCTCCATAAGGGGATCCTTGTCCAACACGACATAGTCCGCCCATTTTCCAGGCTCGAGCGTTCCCAGATCATGTTCACGTCCCAAGGCAAATGCTCCGCCGGCAGTATAGGCTTTTAGGGCCTCCGCTATCGTGAAGCGCTCCGCCTGGTCCAGGAGCCGGCCACCCCGCGTCCGCCGGGCGCAAAGGGCGTACATGCCTTGCCACGGGTTGAAATCGGCAACGGGCGTGTCGGCGCCCATCCCTACGACTATGCCGGCATCGCAGACCGTTCTCGCCGGCATGATCCGGTGGATCAGGTCTTCACCGAGGTTCTCCATATATCCATCGGCCAGGCTTTCGATGAACACGCTGGTCAGTATCGCCGGTACACTGTATTTTCGCATCAGCGAGAGAGTGCGCTCCGTCGGGAAATAGATGTGATGGATCCTATGCCGCAGCCACGGCCTGGGGTCTTCCTCCTGCAATCGTGCGATTGTCTCCGCGGTGAGTTCCAGCGCCTCGTCGCCGCAGGCATGGAAATCGATGGCGAGATCGCGGGAGTGGGCCAATTGGGCGAAACGATGTAAATCCTCCGGCCGGGTATAGTATTCACCGTGGTTCGAAGGATCACGGTCATAGCCGCCCCGCATGACGGCCGTCGCATCGCCGATTCCGCCATCGACGAGGATCTTGACGCCTCCAAGCCGGAGTAGACCGTCTCCGAAACCAGATTTAAACGGCATCTGCTTGAGCCGCTCGGTGAGCGCGTCGCCGTCCTCGTTTACCAAGCCGACATAGGTGTACAGCCCCCATCCCGGCAGCATGATCTCGCTCCGCACCGTCAACTGTCCCGTCGTGGCCGCGAGTAGGTATCCCTCCAGTTCATTGCTGAAGACCCCGGGATCCTCCACCATCGTGATGCCCGCCGCGTTGAACGCCCGGCACGCGTTTCCAATCATGGCGGCGTATTCCCGGGTGCTCTTCCGGGGAATCTTATTGAGGATCAGTCCTTTAGCCGCGCCCTTGAAATAGCCGGTCAGGAGACCTTCAGCATCGACCTGGCATCCCTCCAGCAGTCCGGCATCCAGATCAACGCCCGAAAACTCGATGGCACCGAGAGCAGCTTTCAGCGCGACGCTGTTCGCGACGAGTCCATTGAACCCCCGGTCGATCACGACAGGATGGTCCGGCGATATGGGGTCGAGGTCGAACCGCGTCGGGTTTCGCCGCTCCTTGAGATGGCTCTCGTCCCAACTGCCTCCACGTATCCACTCTCCGACAGGCGTTTCCCCGACCCGGGCAGCAAGGACAGACTGGATCTCCATGATCGAGCCGCATGCGTCGAGATTCACGGCGGCCATCATTTCGGCCGTCCAGGAAAAATGGACGTGCGCGTCGATCAGGCCAGGAATGACCGTGTGGTCGGCCAAGTCCTCGACAATCGTGTGGCTGTCTCGCAACGCGAGTATTTCGTCGCGCTGTCCCGTTGCGACGATCCGTCCCTGCCGGACGAGAAACGCCTCACACACGTCGTCCGCCGAATTCATCGAATAGACTTTCGACGCGATTACGATCCGGCTTTCGATTGAACGATCGGTCTTCAGCATCCCACTCCCGCCGCAACGTCCGGACGTGCGCTCGTATTCGACGTCGATGGATCAGCACCCCTGGTCAGCACGGGATGTTCTCCAAACGCACGAAGAACTTGAAATCGGTGGCTATATGCGGGCCGGCAATCGGCGAAAGAAAGCGAAAAAGATGAGCGACGAGCGTGAACGATTTCGCCATTCGCGCCGGAAGGCAAGTAGCAGGAATCGCCCGCCGATACGTCAAATTCCGTTTGTCGCCCTCGTTAATCGATTTCGATTGAGGCGGCGCTTTCCGCTGATAGTCTTCAATCAGCTAAGAACGCAGCGCGTCCCGGAGGTTAACGTCGCTCGCGGGCCGGAGCGGCATAAGTCGTGCGCAAGAAAAATCAAAAAACGAGGAGAGCCACATGTCGGGAGACTTCGAGCAAGACTGCCTTGGCATTCTTGAGAACAAAGGCAAAAGCAGGGGATTCTCGCGACGTCAGTTCATGCAATTGGCCACCATGCTTGCCGCAGGCGCCCCGGGACTGCTGACGTGGAAAGAGGCGGCAGCCGCGAATGATGAACTTGTCTATGTGAATTGTGGCGGCGATGCCAGCAAAGCGCATGACAAGGCTTTCGGCGAAGCGTTCAGGCGCGATACCGGCATACTGGTGAAACAGGACGGGAGTTGCGGAACCGAGGGCAAAATCCAGGCGCAATTCGAATCCGGCAACCCAACCTGGGACGTCATCGGATCGGAGCCATTCTCAGCCGAAAATCTGGGAAAAAAGGGAATGCTGGAGGAGATCGACTACTCTGTGGTCGACAAGAACAAGATGCGGCCAGGCTTCGGCTGGAAATATTCGGCGGCCGTTGGTTTCTATTCCTACGTCATAGCATATGACGCCTCCAAATTCGGAGACAAAGTCCCTGCCGGCATGGCGGATTTCTTCGATGTCGAGAAGTTCCCCGGAAAGCGCGCGCTTTACAAGGGTGGCTCGGCGGTGTGGGAAGCGCTCCTTCTTGGCGACGGTGTCGCTCCCGATAAGCTCTATCCGCTGGATATCGATCGCGCCCACAAGAAGCTCGCCGCGTTCAAGGAGCATATCGTAGCGTTCTGGGGTGGCGGCGCGGAGAGTCAGTCGCTTCTGCTTGACGGCGACGCCTCGATGGCCCTGATCTTTTCCACCCGCGCCGGCCTGCTGGAAGAAGATACCGACGGCAAAATCAAATTCGTCTGGGATCAGGGAATACTTGTTCCCGGCGCGATGTCGGTCATGAAAGGCAGCCCCGCGGGCAAGGAAACCAGTATGAAGTACATTGCCGCGGCGCAGGATCCACAAAAGCAGGCCGTCCTCTTTGAGCTGCTTGGCTACGGTCCCGGAAATCCGGCTGCCGATGCGCTTATCCCCAAGGAACGGCAGCGCTTCAATTGCGTGGACCCGACCAACATGTCGAAACAGATCGCAATCGATGTCGCATGGTACGAAACCAATTTCACCGCTGCGCTGGACGCCTACACAAAGATCATCGCAGCCTGACCCTTCGAGCCATTCCGCACGGCACCGTTCCGGTGTTGGGCGTCAGATTTCCTTTGACGCCATAGCAAAGCGATTTCGATTGTGGTCACGCGGGGTGGAGTCTAAGCCTCCTGCCACGGGAGACACTATGACCAGCGCGACAGTGGCATCGGAAATCAACGTTTCCGGCATCGGGAAGAGTTACGGAAATTTCCAGGCGCTAAGCGACGTTTCGCTGAATATCGGGCGCGGCGAGTTCCTCACCCTGCTCGGGCCGTCAGGCTCCGGCAAGACGACGCTGCTGATGATCCTGGCGGGCTTTCTCAAAGCCAATTCGGGCCGACTCAGGAAAGACGGAGTCGATATCACCGACCTGCCTGCCGAGAAACGCGGCTTCGGCATGGTTTTTCAGGGCTATGCACTCTTTCCGCATATGTCGGTCGCGAAGAATATAGCGTTTCCGCTGCTGGTTAAGCGCCAGCCCGCTGCGGAGATACGGAAGCGGGTCGACCAGATGATCGACAAGGTCGGCCTGCGAGGACACGAGAACAAGCGTCCATCAGATCTCTCCGGCGGACAGCAGCAACGCGTCGCGCTTGCGAGATCGCTTGCATTCGAACCCTCCGTCCTGCTTCTCGACGAACCGTTCTCCGCCCTGGACAAGAATCTGCGCGGATCCATGCAGGAAGAGGTGAGCCGGCTCCATCGCGACAGCGGGACGACATTCGTCTTCGTTACCCATGACCAGTCCGAAGCGCTGTCGCTGTCGACAAGGGTAGCGATCTTCAATCAAGGGCGATTGCAGCAGGTCGGCACACCCCGCGATGTCTACGAGCGCCCCGTCAACGGCTTCGTCGCCGAATTCCTTGGCGACATCAATATCCTGCCGATCGATGGCGCGCACCGCTCGGGCGACGTTGTCAAAGGCCGGTGCGCCGGCCATGAAGTTCGCGTGGATTGTGGCCCCAGCCAACCCTCAGCCACCCTCGCCATCCGGCCCGAGCACATGTCGCTGACGGTCGAAAGGCCTGCGGGCGTCAATGCGCTTCCGGTGATTATCCAGTCGGCGACCTATCTGGGATCCGCGACCCGGTTCACCGTCAAAACAACTGACGGTCCGCCCTTGATTGTCGAAATGCCGACGCACGCCGCGTCCGCACAACTCGACACCGGTGCGAAAGCGTGGATCGGCTGGAAAGAAGACCGGGGTTACTTTCTGTAACGGGAAGGCATCAGGCAATGAACGATGGAAGGGATGGCAGATGAGGGAATATGCAAGGCCTGCGCTGTTGCTTACGCCTTTGCTGCTCTTCCTTTCAATCGCCTATATCTTCCCGTTCCTCGGAGTGGCGAGATGGAGTTTCACCCTCCCGGAACCCGGCATCGGCAATTACGAGACGGCGCTGACTGATCCGCTGGTAATTTCGGTTCTCGTCCGTACCTTCCGGATCTGCCTGATCGTCACGATCGTCACGGTGGTTGCGGCCTATGCTATCGCCTTGATTTGGGTGTGCGGCACCCCCGGGCAGAAGCTGTTCGCAGAACTATGCATCCTGATCCCGTTCTGGATATCGGTGTTGACGCGCGCATTCGGCTGGGTGGCGCTGCTCTCCAACCGGGGCGTGATCAATACGTGGCTATTGGGTGCAGGCATAATCTCGGAACCGCTGACGCTGGTGCGCAATGAGTTCGGCGTCGTTTTGGGCATGGCGCACTATCTCATTCCCTTCGCGGTCTTTCCGATCGCGTCGGCCATGCGCAGCCTCGATGAACGCGTGCTGCTCGCCGCGCGCGGCATGGGCGCATCGCGCCTGCGTACTTTCTGGCAGGTCTTCCTGCCGATGACCGGACCAGGCGTTCTGGGCGCCGCAGTCATCGTCTTCGTGTTCGCTCTCGGCTTCTTCATCACGCCATCGATCCTCGGCGGCGGGCGGTCCGTAATGGCGGCGGAACTCATCTATCTGCGCATCTTCCAGAGCCCGGACTGGGGCCTGGGCGCCGCGATCAGCGTGCTGATGATGGTCACCGTGGGATTGCTTCTGGCACTGCTGATGCGCTTCGCACGGCCGAAAAGTATGTTGCGGTGAGGTCGGACGGATGTACAAGCCCAGTTTAATCGCCCTGACCCTTGCCGGCTTCGTCGCGCTCTTCCTGCTCATGCCGCTCGTCGCAGTCATACCGGTATCCTTCACGCCGACGCGTTTCCTGTCGATGCCGAGCGGCGAGTTGTCGCTCAGGCACTATCAGATCCTGATCGATGATCCCGCCTGGCTGGGCGCCGCGTTGCTGTCTCTGCGGATCGCGGTCGCAAGCGCGGTGATCGCGACGTCACTCGCGCTGGCGTTCAGCCTGGGAATTTGGATGTTCCAGCCGAGATTCGCAAATGTCCTGATGGGCGTCGTTCTGATCCCGATGGTAGCGCCGCCGGTGGTATCGGCCCTCACGATCTACTTTTTCCTGACATCCCTCTCCCAGCTGAGCGCCGCGATCGGCTACGACACGCCGACGGGTGTCGCCATCGCGCATTCCGTCATGATCGCGCCGTTTGCCGTGGTGCTGCTCACCGTGGCGCTTTCGCAAGTCGACCGCCGCATCGACCTTGCAGCAAGGGGTTTCGGCGCGACCCTTGGCCAGAGGGTGTTCCGGGTGATCCTGCCGAATATCCGTTTCGGGCTGCTGACGGCGTTCTTCCTGACATTCGTTCTGTCGTGGGAAGAGATCGGCGTGACACTGTTCATCACGTCGGTGAACGCGCTGACGCTACCGCGCATGATGTGGATGGGGCTGCGGGACAACATCGATCCGGCCATCGCCGCAGTCTCGGTGGTCCTGATCTCGCTGGTGGTACTGGTGATCCTCGCCCGAACAGCGATATCAGCGCGCTTTTCGAGCGCAAGACAGTCTCGCTAGGCGACCTTATCCCTGCCGCCTACGAGGCCATGGCGGGAGATAAGCCCGGTGGCGATCGCCAGCGGGAACGCCGAACCGGAAGACGAGCATTTTCAGCACATCAAGGGCCAGCGAGTGGCGACGCCGCGACGAAAGCGGCGCTTGTCGTTGTGGATCGAATAGCGAGACGCCGATCTCAGTGTCTTGGCCCGTTGGACCACCATCGGAGAATCGCATGATCGCGAGACTTTGGTCGTCCGATCAGGCAGCGATCACCCTGGTGTAGGCGTCCAGAGCCGCCGCGTAGTTCTGCTCGTACCATGCCATGTCGATCGGAATCTGCTTGGCCATGTTGGCCGGATCGACAGGATTGAACCGGCGGCGGTCCTCAGGGATGAGCGCGTCCGCCTCGGGGTTCGTTGGCCCCATGCCGAGCAACTCGAACAGAACCGCCTGTTTCTGGGGATCCTGCGCGGAAGCGATGAACTTCATGGCGTTCTCCTTGCCTCCCGGATTGCCCTTCAGGACGGCCATGCAGCCCGGCTGCAGCAGGCCCTGGTCCCAGACGAACTTGATCGCCCCGCCGGAGTCGCTCTCGATAACGCTGGCGCGGCTGGACCAGATGAGGGCCATGGATGCCTCGCCGTTCAGAAGCACCGATGCCGCCTCGCCGCCGCCACCCCAGAAGGAGACGATGTTGTCTCTGAACGCGGCGATCTTTTTGTGGGCTCTATCGAGATCAAGCGGATAGAGCTTGTCCGGAGCAACGCCATCGGCGAGCAGGGCAGCCTCCCACATGCCCGAGCCCCATTTGTAGAGGGACCGCTTGCCGGGGAACTTCTCGACGTCGAAGAAGTCGGCCATGCCGACAGGAATCTTGTCCCCGAACTTCGAGGCGTCGTAAGCGATTATGTAGGAATAGAAATAGCTGGACGCGGCATATTTCCAGCCATATCCCGGCCTCATCTTGTTCTTGTCGACGATGGAGTAGTCGATCTCCTCCATCAGGCCCTTCTTGCCGAGCGCTTCCGCCGAGAACGGATCGGCGTCGACCACGTCCCAGCTTGGCTTTCCAGAGCTGAATTGCGCTTCGATGGCGCCTTCGGTGCCGCAGCTGGTATCCTGTTTGACAAGCACGCCGTTCTTCGCCTTGAAATCATCTCCAAATGCCTTGGTGAAGGCCATGCTGGCGTCGCCGCCGCAATTCACGAAAACCAGTTCGTTGTCCGCGGCGGACGCCCTATGTCCTCTCAGGGCAATGGGTGCGCCGGCCAGAAGCACGGCGGCGAGTTGCGTGAAGCGGCGGCGTGAGAGAGCGCCTTGCGCCACCTTGTTTTCCAGCGCCTTGAGACAATTGTTTTCAAAGTCGCGATTCATGATGTTCACCTCGGTTTGTTGATTTGTCAGATGTCAACGCAAGAACCGGCACCGCCTGTTCGGCTTCGAAGCGCAGCGCGCATGAAACCATCGGCGACCGCCATTCCAGGCGATCCCAACTGGTTCGATCAGCTCTCCTGATAGTTCCTCCGAACTCAGAGGCTAGTCGGCGCACCTGAGGATCACAATCGAAATCCGTCTACGCTGACTTCAAGCAGAATTTGACATCAGAGCGTCGCGGCCCGGCTTCCCGCGGCGTTCTCCCGCACTTCGTTCCTGAGCCATTCGCAAAACGCAACGACAGGCTTGCTGTCGGCGCGAGCCGGAGAGACGACGAGATAGTATGACTCCTTCGAAGGAAGATAGAGATCGAACGGACTGACAAGGAGGCCGTTGGAGATTGCGGCGCGGCAGAGGAATTCGTCGCCCAGAAAGACGCCCTGTCCCGCGACCGCCGCCGAATAGGCGAGGTTCATGTCGGCAAAAGTCACGCCCTTGTGGGCAATGGACGGATCGAGGCCGGCCAGCGCCATCCATTCGTCCCAGTATGGGATGTCATTGATCATATGGAGGAATTTCACGTTTCTAAGGTCTGAGGGTGTCTTTATGGCGGAGTTTCCGGAATAGAGCGCGGGGCTGCAGAGCGGAATGAACTCGCTTTTTGCCAGCAATTCGGACCGCATGTTCGGCCAGGAACCCTCTCCGAAAGCAATGAAGACGTCCGCCGCCGTATTGGAAACGTCATCGTACCAGAGCGGCGTCGCGACTGAGAGATCGATGTCGGGGTGGAGGTCCGAGAACCCTCCGATGTGACTGCACAGCCAGCTTGAAGCGAATCCCGGCGGACACGAGACCGTGATGCGCCCGGACAGGCCGCTGTCTCCGTAGCGCACCGCAGAGCCGACGATGGTATTCAGAGCGCCGCGGACGTCCAACGCAAAGCCGCGACCATGCTCCGTCAACTCGATCCGCGATCCGAACCGTTCGAAAAGCTGAAAGCCGACCGCGTCCTCAAGCAATCGCAGTTGATGACTGACCGCACTGCGCGTCAGCCGCATTTCCTCGGCGGCCTTGGAAACAGAACCGTGGCGCGCGAAGCTTTCGAGCGCCCGCAAACCCTGAATCGTCGGCATCCATTTCATCGTGCTCTCCGGCTGCAAGCTACGGCAGCAACGATAATCGCACGCGTCCGCTGCGCTGCAACTTCCCCGGACGGATTCGAGAGAGAGTTCATATGCGCGGATTGCCGGATGAGAGTTTTTCGGGGCGCCGCCTCCATATCAGTCCGGACGATGCGGAACGTCGCGGATGGCCCTACGCCCGTATCTCGGCGAGAATCCTTTGCGCGACGTCGACCCGAACATGGCCAGCCTCCTTCAAGCGCTCCACCAGGCGCTCGATCTCGTCTCCATCGGCTCCGGCGGCGATGGCTACGTTCCGGGCATGAAGCGACATGTGACCCTTCTGAATGCCTTCGGCTGCCAACGCACGCAGCGCGCCCGTGTTCTGCGCCAGCCCGACGGAGACGATCACCTGGGCCAGTTCCTGCGCCGTCTGCACGCCCAACATCCTGACGCCGACCTGCGCCACGGGATGCGTCTTCGTCGCGCCGCCGACCAGGCCGACGGCCATGGGCAGTTCCAGCGTACCGACGAGGTTGCCGCTCGCATCCTTCTCGTAGTGGGAGAGCGAGGTGTAGCGCCCGTTTGCGGCGGCGTGGCAATGCGCGCCAGCCTCCACCGCCCGCGTATCGTTCCCGGTCGCCAGCACCACCGCGGTAATGCCGTTCATGATGCCCTTGTTGTGGGTCGCAGCGCGATAGGAGTCGGCCGCAGCGAACGCGTAGGCGTCGATGATGCCGTTGACGACGTCCTCGCCGCCAAGGGCATCTCGGTCGTAGACGGCGCGGACGCGCGCCAGTCGAAGGTCAGCCTTGTTGGAGAGGATGCGCAGGCGCACTCGCCCGCCGGCGATCTCCGAGACCAGCGGCGCCAGCGCCTCCGCCATCGTGTTGACGGCGTTGGCGCCCATGGCGTCGCGGACATCGACAATCAGGTGCAGCACAACATAGGTGGCGCCCTGAGCATCGACGATGCGGACGTTGATGTCCTTCGCGCCACCGCCGAGTTTCACCAGAAACGGATCCTGTTCATTGGCGAGGTCGAGGATATCCCGCCGCCTCTCGTACAGGCGCATGCGCGCGCCTTGCGGATCGGGCGCGCCGACAACCTGGATCTGCGAAATCATGATCGGCTGGTCACTCGAAGCATGAAAACCGCCGTGAATGCGAGCAACCGAGGCCATGTTGCTGGCGGCCGCGACAACCGAGGGCTCTTCCGTTGCCATCGGGATGAGATAGTCGCGGTCGTTGATCGTGAAGTTCGCCGCCACCCCCAGCGGAATAGACAATGTGCCAATCACGTTCTCGATCATGCGGTCGGCAATGGCCAGCATCTTCTCGTCCGCCGGCACCACCGCCGCCAACTGCCCGCTTTCCAGCCCCGTGGCCTGCGATACGGTGCTCAGACGCTCGGACGGCGACAATTTGTAGAAACCGGGAAGACGACTGCTCGTCACCATGAAATACGCACCTCCAGCCAGATTATGCGGAAGCCTATTGAGCAGGCCGGACTCGGACAATGTGGATGGGATACAAGTCGACGCCGTCTGGCCGTGGAAAGACGACACGCGTTGAAACGATCGGCACGGAAGCCCCGAAGGTCGATTCCCACCATATTCGGGTGCAAGCGCGGGGCATCTGACAAGCTGCAGCCGACGCGTGCTCTGCCGTTGATAACGTCGTTACCTTGACGCGATTTCGAACGGGCCTCGGACCTGCCGCCCTGGTCGGCCTCAGTCCGACCGCGCGGCGTCTGGAACCGCCGCCGAAACCCGACCCGCGTCTATCAGGCTTTCGAGCAGGCGCTTGAGTTCAGCGGTGGACTTGTTGCCGTAGTTCTCGATGATGTGCGCTTCCTGGTTGAGCGCCAGTTCGTTAAGGCGTCGGGCGAGCGCCGTGCCCCGGTCGGAACAGAACATCAGAACCTTGCGTCGGTCCTCGCGATCCTGCACGCGATAGACCACGCCGTTGGACACCATCCGGTCGACGATTCTCGTCAGGGTCGCATGGTTGAGAAGCACCGCATCTGCGAGCTCGCTCATCGAGCGCCCGCTTCCGTCGGACAATACTTTGAGGATTCGCCATTGCTCGACCGGAACGCCCTCCTTCGACAGACGGGCCTCGAGCTGGCGGTTGATTTCCCGGTTCGCCTGCGCGAGCAGGTAGGCGAGATGCTGCGTTATCGGACTGTCTGGCTTTGGCGGCTTGGGCACGGCTAACCACTTGTGATCGCGACTGGCGGATGATCGAGCCTGATTGCATGTCCGCCACATGCGGGACAATACTTGAAATTTCAATATTTTCAAATAGCATGGTTTTGCTGCCTACAGGCACTACCGTTTTTTTTCAAAGGCAATCAAGGACAAAGGTCGGGCAAGTTTGGGCGTGCTCTCGACAAACGGCTTCAGTACCGGCGGCCCGCCGGTGCCGCCGTGCGTTTTCAAGGCACAGCCGGGCTTTCACGGCGGTTCGTCGAGATTCCCCGCCCACGCCGGAACCGCCCAACATGGCGGACGGCGCAAGAAGCTGCGCGTCGCCAATCTTCTCACCTATTCCGGTTCTCCCGGAATCTGGGGGCCGGCGGCCAAGAACAGCCTGATGCTCGCGGCATCCGAGATCAACAAGCGCGGCGGCATACTGGGCCGCGAGATCGAGTTGACCATCCTCGACGCCGGCGGACCGGTCGGCGACATCGTGCGCCGTACGGAGCAGGCAATAGCATTCGATGAAATCGACGTGGTGATGGGTTCCCATATCAGCGCGGTACGGGTCGCCGTGAGCAGGATCACCAGCGGCGTCGTGCCCTACGTCTACACGCCCATCTACGAAGGCGGCGAGCGAACGCCCGGCGTCATGGCGATCGGCGAGACGCCGCGCTGCCAGAGCCGGCCGGCCATTCACTGGCTCGCCGACTCCATGAAAGCGTCCCGCTGGTATCTGATCGGCAGCGACTATGTCTGGCCCTGGGTCTCGCACCGCTCGTCCAAGAAATACATCGCGCAGGCCGGCGCGCAGGTTGTGGGGGAGGAATTCGTTCAGATCGGCGAAGACGATTTTTCCGCCTGCCTCGACCGCATTCGGGCAGCGCGGCCGGACGTCGTCATGATCTCGCTCATCGGTGCGGACGCCATCGCGTTCAACCGCAGGTTCGCGGAATGCGGCCTGGCCGCGACGACGCTGCGGCTTGCCGGCGGAATTGACGAAACCGTGCTTCTCGGCATCGGCGCCGACAACACGGAAAACATGTTCTGCGCGTCCGGCTACTTCACCGGCTTCGCGTCACCCGCCAACGACGATTTCCTGAGCAGGTATCACGGCATGTTCGGCGTCAACGCGCCGCCGATAGGCTCCATCGCCCAGTCCAACTACGAAGGACTGCGCTTCCTGCAGGCGGCTGCCGAACGGGCCGGCACCCTGGCATTCGAGCCGCTCTGCAGAGCCGGACGCAACGTGGTCTACACCGGCGCGCGCGGTGCCGTGACAATCCGCGACGGCCATGCCGAAATGCGCATGCACATCGCCAGGGCGGACGGGCTGGACTTTCATCTCGTCAAGACAATCTGATCGGCAGCCTGCGCCTGCTCTTGAAGCTCCCTGCCCCGATCCGGAACTTTAAATCGGCTCGTTCCCTCACACCCTAAGCCATCACGTCGCGGCGCGGTCCAGGGCGGTGAAATGTCTCGTGGCATCCGGATCGTCCAGCGCTTCCGCACCGACTTCGCGTAAGATCGTGCCCTTCTGGATGAGCAATACGCGGTCGGAAAGCGCTCGGATGATGTCGACATTCTGCTCCACCAGCAGCATCGTCAGGCCGTCGCGTTGGCGTAGGGCCTTCAGCTTGTCCACAATCTCGTCGATGATGGATGGCTGTATGCCTTCGGTCGGCTCGTCGAGGAGGATGATCCTCGGCTTCTGGATCAGCGTCCGTGCGAGCGCGAGCAACTGCTGTTCCCCGCCGCTCAAAGCGCCGCCCAGACGGTCGAGATAGTTGCGCAGGCGCGGAAAGTCGTCGAGCACCGCCTCCAGCGGGTCGGCGCGGCCGGCGCCGATGGCGGCGGTCGCGAAAAGCAGGTTGTCCCGCACTGTCAGGCCGGGAAGAATGCCGCGACCCTGCGCAACGTAGCCTATCCCAGAGCGCGCACGCCGATGGGCTGGCATGCGCGTCACGTCGGCACCGCCAAAAACGATCGTTCCGGCCGTGGCCGGCAAAATGCCGATAAGCGTCTTGAGCAGCGTCGTCTTGCCCATGCCGTTGTGGCCGAGGATGCCGACGAATTCGCCTTGGGCCACGGACAGCGACAGACCCGCCAGGACCGGGATTGCGCCATAACCGGATCTCAGTCTGTCGACCTTCAGCATGTCAGCCTCCCGAACGGCCGAGATAGACCCCACGCACTGTGGGGTCCGCCGTCACGCACTCGAAGCTGCCCTCCATGAGGATACGCCCCTGATGGAATACGGTCACGGTGCGCGCGATCTGCTTGACGAACTGCATGTCGTGCTCGACGATGATCATCGTCGTGTCCCTGTTGATCTCGCGGATCAACTGCGCAGTGAGCGCGGTTTCTTCGTCGCTCATGCCGGCGGCGGGTTCGTCCAGGAGCACGATCTTCGGCTCGCAGACAATCACCATGCCGATCTCGACCCACTGACGTTGGCCGTGGGCGAGTCTTCCGACCAGACTGTCCAGGATCGCGGTCAGGCCCAGCCGCTCCGCGACGCAGTCGGCCTTCTTGGCGACCTCGGCGCCGCGCCACCGCGCGGCGGCCGCGAGCCACAGGTTCTCGCGAACGGTCAACCCGTTCATAACGTCCGGCACCTGGTTCTTGATGCCGACCCCGAGCCTGGCGATGGCGTGCGCATCGGCATTCAGCAGGTCGTGGCCGGCGATGCTCAATTCTCCGCCCGTCGGCTTGATCTGCCCGGTGATCAGTTTGAAGAATGTGCTCTTGCCCGCTCCGTTGGGGCCGATGAGGCAACGCAGTTCGCCGGGCTGCAACTGGAAATCGACGCCGGCAACGGCCCGGACGCCTCCGAAATGCTTCTCTAGCGCTCTGGTCGCAAGGATCGGCTGGCCCGTCATTGCCCGCCCTTTCCGCCGAGTCGGCGCCGCAGCAGGCCCAACAGATCGCCCAGCGTCGGCAACAGGCCGCGCGGGAAGACCAGCACGAACAGCATGAGCACGGCGCCGAGAACCAGCGTCACCTGTCCGACACTCACCGTCCCAAGCCAGTTCGACAGATACTGAACGAGGCCGGTCCCGACGATCGGGCCGATCAGTGTCGAGCGCCCGCCGACGATCACCCAGATGACCACCTGGGCGGCCTGGTTGAGGTTGAACATTTCTGGCGCGACGAAACTGCCCCACAGCGCGTAGAGCACGCCCGACAGGGCAGCCACGCCGGCTGCCAGGACAAACGCCGCAAGCTTGTAGCGCCGCGTATCGTAGCCGAGCAGTTCCATGCGGCGATCGTTCTCGCGGATGCCGACGATTATCCTTCCGAAGCGCATCGTCAGCAGCAGTCGCAGCCCGACATAAACGACCAGCATGCAGCCGGCGGCGATATGGAACATGCTTTCGATCGACAGCGGCGCGCCGTCCTCCCACGGTAGGTTAAGGCTGGGCACGCCAGGAATGCCGTTCTGGCCGTTCAGGCGGACGCTGCCGATGACGAATTCCGGTCCCGAGGTGGAGCGGATGCTCTTCTCGAAGATCAGCGTGACGACCAAAGTGATGACGCTGAGATAGATGTCGCTGATGCGGCCGTAGATCATGAAGTAACCGAGAAGGGCCGAGACGGCGACCGGAATCAGGATCGCGCCCAGCATGGACAGGCTGCTCATGCCCGTATTCAGGGCAAGAATGGCGTAGCTGTAGCCGCCGAGGCCGAAAAAGATCGTCTGGCCGAAGCTCAGGATGCCGGCATAGCCCCAAAGGAAACCCATGCTGAGCGCAAGCAGAGCGAAAATGAAGATGATCGACAGGTCGAACTGAAGCGCGATGTCGACGAAGTACGGTGCGGCCGCCAGCACGATCGCCGCCGTGACGATCAGCGCCCACCACCACCATCGCGGCGCCTGGCCGCCCGTGAAGGAGAATTCCGGTTCCATTACAGGCCGCTCCGCATGCGTCCGGTGATCCCCAGCGGCAGAAGGCGCAGAACAACGACTGCAACGATGAGAACGCCGACCTCGCCAGCGACGGAGCTCCACGCATAGGAGACGAAGCCGTCGATCGTGCCGAACAGGCCGGACGCGGCGACCGTGCCGATCAATGGCAGATGACCGCCGACAATGACGGTGATGAAGGCCTTCGCCACGAAGAAGAGGCCGAGCGTCGGCGACGCCCCGGTGATGGGAACCAGCACCGCGCCCGCCAGACCGGCGAGCGCCGCGCCGTATCCGAAGGTGCCCATGTAGACAAGGCCGGGATTGACGCCGAGCGCACTGGCGATCGTCGCCTCCTGCATGGTTCCGCGAACGATCAGTCCGACAGTCGTGAACCGCGCGATAGCCCAGGTAATGGCCACCATGGCGAACGCGATCGAGATCAGGACGAAGTTGTAGCTGGAGAAATTGATGCCTGCGAATGTCACGTTTCCGAACGAGACGGGAACGCTCCAGCTCCGCGGCCCGAACACCGTGGTCACTAAGCCGACCAGGAACAGCGACAGGCCCCAGCTTGCCAGCAGCGTGTCGACGATACGGCCGTAGAGGAAGCGGATGACGAGGCGTTCCACCACCACGCCGAACAGACCGACCGCTATCGTGGCGCAGGCGAAAGCCAGCCAGAGCGGTGCTCCCGCGTTGACGCAGAAAACGCAGGAATATGCGCCGAGCATGATGAACTCGCCGTGCGCGAGATTGATCACCTTCATAATACCGAAGATAACCGCCAGCCCGAGGCTAACCAGAACCAGGAGGGCGATGGAATAGACGATAAGGTAGAGGGTGGTTGCGATCATGCCAGGCAGGGTTCCACGGCGTCAGGACATTTCCAGATTGGGTCGCGATCTTGAGCCGGGCCACGCATCGCCGCCGGCGCAAAGCTGGCAGCGATGTCGTGCGCATTGCCGCACCGATCCCGCGGTGCGAACCGCCGGTCCGTGCGCCACAGCCCAGACCCGTCGCGCCTTCTAGAGTTCCGGCTCATACTGCTTGGTGTCGTTCGGGTTCTTGACGAGGTCGCACACGGCCTGCGTGTCCGACGGAGGACGCTGCGAAAAGGACTTCAGAAGGCCGAAACTGCCGGTCCGGTTGCCCTGCGCGATATGGACATCCATGATGACATGGTTGGTCTGGCCGTCGACGGTGTAGAGGCCCCCGGCGCCCTGGATGCTGACGCCGCCAAGTGCGGCGATCACGTCGTCGGGGTCGGCGCTGTTCGCCTTCTTCACTGCTTCAGCCCACAGCATCGTGCCGCGATAGGCGAAATCGGCATACTCGCCGACATAGTCGTTCTCGCCCGAGAATGCCTGGAAGCGCTCGACGAACGACTTCGCGGCCTCGGTCGGCAATGCGTCGATGAAGGAGGTGGCAATCAGCACGCCATCGTTCTCGTCCGGGGTCAGGGCCGCGTTCTCACGACCCAGGCCATATGTCGTCGATGCCAGCGGCGTGTTCTTCTTGCCGATGGTGGCTTCGTACTGTCGGTAGAAGGCCATTTGCGCATCGCCCACCAGCACCGACCAGACGACATCCGGCTTGGCAGCCTGGATGCGGCTGATGACGGGGGCGAAATTGGTGGCGTCGAGCGGGAAGAACTCGACCGCGATGTCCTCGCCGCCCTTGGCCCGGATGAACTTCTGCATCCACTTGCTGGTGATCTGGCCGTAGTTGTAGTCGGCCGCCAGGATGTAGCCTTTCTTCAAGCCCCGCTCGCTGACCACATAATCCACCAGCGGCTCGACCTGCTGGCCGGGAACGAGGCCGGAGCACATGTGCCTGCGGTCGCAGACACCGCCCTCATAGACCGCATTGAAGACGAGGAAGTTCTTGAAGCGCTGGACGATCGGACGCATCACCTCGCGCGCGGAACTGGTCCCGCCGCTGAGCAGGACGTCGACCTTGTCGCGCACGAACGCCTGGGTGGCGTATTGCGAGTTGAACTGGATGTTCGACTGGGCATCGTAGAAGATCAGTTCAAGCGGGCGGCCAAGCAGGCCGCCGGCCTTGTTGATCTCGTCGATGGCCATGGCGATCGCCTTGATCTGCTTGAGGCTGTAGATGTTGAGAGGGCCGGTCGCGTCGAGGATGTTCGCCACCCTGATCGGTGCGCCCTGTGCGAGCCCCGTCCTTGAAAGCACGCTGTAGCTGCTGGCGAACGCGAGCGCGCCCGTCGCGGTCCTGAAAAACTGGCGCCGAGAAAGAACCATTCCCCTAGTCTCCCATTTTTATCGTTCAAGGTTCCATGCGCGGAATCGCGCATGGCGAGCATGCGGCGGGTCACTCGGCCTGCGGGCGACCCGCCTTTCCCGCGTCGGATGACTCACATGCTCTTCCAGTCGCCGGCCTGCTCGAAGGCATGGGCGGCGCGATAGATCGTCATCTCGTCGAAATGCTTGCCGACCAGCATGAGGCCGACAGGCAGGCCGTCGACCATGCCGCACGGCACCGACATCGCCGGATGATGGGTGATGTCGAACGACACGGTGTTGGCGATCTGGTCCAGCGCCCGCGCGACGTACTCCTCGCGGCTGGCATCCGGCTCGGGCAGCTTGGTCGCCTTCATCGGCGTCGTCGGCATCACGAGCAGGTCGTAGCTGGCGAGCGCCTTGTCATAGGCGGCGGCCAGGCGGCGGGTGATGTTCACGGCCTTGCCGTAATAACGCGGCCCGAAGATGTTGTTGACGTAGACACCAAACATCAGCAGCAGCTTCGTCGTCTCCGACAGCGAATCCGCCTTCTGCCTCCAGTTGCGGTGACGATCCATCAACGAGACGGCGTAGAGATCCGATCGGCTCAATCCGAAGCCGTCGCCGACCAGCATGGTCTGGACCATGCCTTCGGTACCGATCGGATTCCAGATCGCCGGTCCAAGCAGATGCATCGGGATCGAGATTTCCTCGACGGTCGCGCCAAGACCTTCCAGCCGCTTGATGGCCTCGCGCACGCTTTCGTTGACCGCCTCTTCGGCGGTCGGCTGGAGGAAGCCTTCCTTGACGACGCCGATCTTCATTCCCTTGACCTCCTGACCGAGGGCCTTGGTGTAGTCATGCACCTTGGGCGCCTTGATGCGCGGGTCGTAACCGTCGTCGCCGGCGATGACCCCGAGCAGCAGCGCGTTGTCGGCGACGCTGGCCGTCATCGGGCCGGTGTGGTCGCAGTAGATCTCGATCGGCATGATGCCGGTATAGGGAACTAGGCCCCAGGTCGGCTTCATGCCGTAGACGCCGCAGAAGGAGGACGGCATGCGGATCGACCCGCCCTGGTCGCCGCCGATCGCCATGTCGACCTCCCCGAGCGAGACCAGCACGCCGCTGCCGGACGACGAACCGCCCGCGGAATAGCCCATCTTGTGAGGATTGTGGACCGGGCCGGTGTCGTTGGTGTGGCTGCCGCCGGAGATGCAGAAGGACTCGCAATGCGCCTTGCCGGCGATTTCGGCGCCCTCGTCGAGCATGCGCGTGACGATGGTCGCATCGAAATCGGGGATGTAGCCCTCGAGCGTCGACGAGCCGTTCATCATCGGCACGCCGGCGAGCAGGACGTTGTCCTTCAGGGCAACCGTCCTGCCCTTCAACTTGCCCCTGGCGGCGCCTTTTACGCTGGTCTTGCGGTACCAGGCATTGCGCGGATTCTCCTCGGCCGACGGACGGTAGCCCGGCGTGCGCGGATATTTTACCAGCGGCACTTCATCGGGCATCGACCCGACAAGGTTGTAGGCATCGACCGAGCCGCGCATCAGACCACGGAACGAGGCGACATCCTCTTCGGTAAGCGAGAGCCCGCATTGGGCCGCGACGGCGCGGAGTTGCTCGGGTGTCGGTAGCGTGACGGACAAGGCGTTCTCCTAAATTTTGTCAATTCTGATACGCGCGCGGTTCCTCGCGGGCAGGCTTGCAATATTACTTGAAATCAAAAATTTTTTATCGTCAAGCAATTATTTCCATAATCAATATTTGTATATGAAAATAAAATGCCCTGAAGCCCGACGCGCCCACATGCGCCTCGACACCTCGGCGGCTCCGCTCGAAGCCGCTGCTTTCATTCATCTGAATGACCTGAAGCCTATTGGGAGGCTGCCTGCGGAACAATGTGGCCGGAACACAGGCCAAGACAGTCCCGACGTGGAGAGAAGACAGGCGTGGGGACTCAGCCGCCGGATTTCAGCAGATGCAGACGCAACGCCAGATGCGTCTCCAGGCCATGCGTCGGGTCCAGGCAGGCGGCGCTGAGCTGACCGGCGAGATCGAGCCGCTGGCGCATCGTGTTGACGTGAATACCGAGTTGCTCGGCCGCTTTCTGCAGGCTCCTGCCGCAGTCGAGATAGGTCGCCAGCGTGCGGGACAACTGGCTGCCCTTGCGCACATCGTGTTCGATGATCGATCCCACCGTTGCGGTCACGAAATCCTCGATCGCGTCGTTCGGCTTGCCGGCGAAGACCGTCGCATACATGGCCATGGCGCTCTCGGACACGATGCGGCCGCTCTGGCCGAGCCCGCGCACGAGTCCCGCGCAACGACGCAGCGATTCGAACCGCGCCGGGGCCTGGTCGACCGTCCGGACAGGCTCGGATACGACGATCGTCAGGCGGCGCTGGGTGGTCGCTTCGAGTTCGTCGGACAGACGCCTGGCGATGTCCATGGGAGATGCATGGCTCGTCGCCACGACCAGATCGCCGTTGAACTCTGCGAAGACGGTCTCGCGCCCGAACAGCGCGGCGCGCGCCGGGGCGGCAACGCGCATGAAGGGCACGTCAGCCAGGTCCACCACCATCATGGTCAGCGGCCAGGCAACCGCATGGGCGCCCGGCTGTTTGTCCGTCGTCAGGGTTTTTGGGACAACAGGCGGCGTGAGCTAACGGAGGCTCTGGTCCATCAGGTTTGTCACATTAGGCCGCTGCATCTCGATGAAGCAAGCGGCGCTGTTTGATGGTTT
>Ga0182738_1002706_pt1 | contig 20870 bp, 20 predicted proteins | sample eDN5th30CBELigMG_FD_128876 | JGI IMG/M metagenome (GOLD analysis project Ga0182738, IMG submission 128876) | Enriched Miracle-Growth compost microbial communities from Emeryville, California, USA - eDNA 5th pass 30_C BE-Lig MG (version 2)... ... | reverse complement strand
GATGGCGCTGGTGACCGACGAGGCGAGCGGCGTCTCGGCCGTGCTCGCCTGCAAGCGCGTGCAGGCCGCCGACCAGGAAATGTTCCGGGCCGTCGGCGTCGAGCCGAGCGAGGTGCCGATCCTCGGGCTCAAGTCCACGGTCCATTTCCGCGCCGACTTCCAGCCGATCGCCGAGACGATCCTGGTCGTGCAATCGCCAGGTGCGCATATCACCGATCCCGTCGAGATGCCCTACAAGCACCTGCGCAAGGGCATCAGGCTCCGCCCGATGGGACCGGCTCACGGCAGCTTATAGCTCATTGGACCGCGTGCATCCTGCGCGCTCATGTTCATGAGCGCGCAGGATGCACGCGGTCCAATGACGATTCACTGGAGAGACGCGCCCTCGGAACGGAAAGCCGGTCGAAGCGCCCAGACCAACGGCACGGTGAGCAGCGCGAGGATGCCGACGCCCATCATTGCCGGGATGAGGCCGATCAGGTCGCCCAGCAGGCCGAACAGGAACGGGCTCGTCGCACCGGCAACCGACCCGCCGGTGTAGAACACGGCGAAAGCGTGCGTGCGCTTCTCGACCTTCACGAATTCCGGGATCGTGCCGTAGAGCACGGACGAGGTGCCGTTCAGCATCAGGCCAACCAGGGGAAGCAGCACGAGCGCGGGCATGAGCGACAGGGGCAGGAGGGCGAGGATGAGCGCGGTCGTTGCCAGCTCGGTCGAGACGACCGAGGGTACGACGCCGAAGCGCGAGCCCAGCCAGCCCATCACGAGCTTGCCTGCGGCGCCGCCGGCGAACAGCAAGGACAGGGCCAGGCCGATGGTGGGCAGGTCGGCGCCCTTGGCCTGCAGCAGGAACGGCAGGAAGATCAGGAAGCCCGACCGCACGGCGCTGTCCGCAACGTGGATGCAGAACAGCAGCCAGAATGCCCACGGCCGATCTTCGCCCGCGACGGCTTTGCCGCCTTTCGCCGCCTTCGCGCCCATTTCGGCGGACTGCAGGCTGAGGAAGATCGCTCCCGCGCCGACGATCGCGACGGCGGCGCTTGCCACCAGGGCCTGGCGCCAGCCGAGCGATGCGGCGACCAAGGCGAATGCGGCGGGCAGCGCCACCTTGCCGACATCGCCGGTGAAATTGTAGGTGCCGAGCGCGGTGCGCGACCGCAGGCCGGGATACGCCCCGGCCACCAGGGTCGAGGCGATCGGATGCTGGGTGCTGCCGCCCAGGCCGGCGAGCAGCAGTCCCACGATCACGCCATAGAGCGAGCCCGTCAGGCCGGCCAGTCCGTAGCCGACGCCGACCAGGGTCGTGCCGAAGACCAGCACGGACACGCCGCCGAGCTTTCCGGCGAGCCAACCCGACGGGATCTGCCCGCTCGCCATGGCGCCGGAGTAGACCGCCTTGAGCGCCCCGATCGCGGCGTAGCTCAAGCCGAACTGCGCCTGGAGCAGCGGATAGAGGACGTTCAGCAGATCGGTGAAGCCGTCATGCAGCGCATGCGCCCCGCCGCAGGCTGTCAGCGTGCGGCGCGCGGTCCCGCCTGCATCGACGGAGACGTTCATTTGGCTGTCGCTCGGCATTCCAGCAGTCATCCCGGGTATGTCATTGAAACGCAACCTAGACCCGTGAGTTTTCGAGGAATAGCCTCAGGCTGGTCACCATATCCGCCAGCTTTGCTCACACGAGAAGATGCGCCGCCTGCCACCGCTCAATGCGCTTCGCGTTTTCGAGGTCGCCGCGCGCACGAACAGCTACGTCGAGGCGGCGGCCGAGCTGGGCCTTACCCACGGCGCGGTCAGCCGGCAGATCGCGATATTGGAAGGCTGGCTCGGGCAGCGGCTGTTCATGCGCTCCGGGCGGCGGATGGTGGCGACGCCGATTGCCCGCGTCTTCGCGGCCGAGGTCAGCCTGTCCTTCGATCGGATGACGGCCGCTGCCGAAGCCTGCGGCCAGCCCGGAACGCGGCGCATCCTCCGCGTCAGCGCGCCCACCACATTCGCCACCCGCTGGCTCATCCCGCGGCTGGAAGGCTTTCACGACGCACATCCGCTGGTAGAGGTTTCGGTGACGACGGTCACGACCGGCCATGAGGAGCTGCGTGGCGGCTTCGACGTTGCCGTGCGCCGCGGCGCGGCGACGGCCGATGCGTGGCCCCAGCATCGGACGAACCACATCTTCGACGATGCCGATACCTTGGTCATGAGTCCGGCTCTGTTTGCGCAACGCGAGATCCGCCGGCCCGCCGACATCGCCGGTCATGTCCTGCTGTCGTCGGAGACCCGGCCGGGGGACTGGATCGACTGGCTCGAAAAGGCTGGGCTGGCTCACATGGCCGGTCAGCGGCGGCGCATGTTCGACCACTTCCACGTCACGCTGCAGGCGATCGTCGACGGTTTGGGAATCGGTATCGGACCGCTGCCTCTCCTGGACGCCGACCTGCGGGCTGGACGCCTGATCGCCCCGCTGCCGGACATCACCGTACCGCGCACCGGCTATGTCGCGCTCGTTCCGTTCGACGCCGACAAGACCGCGCCGTTGACGGGCTTCGTCGACTGGCTCGTCGCCGAAGGGAAGGACGGCGCCGGGCGGCTTTAGCGCCCCGGCATGCGTTCGACCCAGAAGGCGAGCTGCCGCTGGAAATCCGCCTCGGCGAAGGCCGCATCGGTGATGACGGACGGCCTGCCGTTACGGGCATAGCGGATCGAGGTCAGCCGTTTGAAGCTCCGGTCGCAATTGTGGAAAATGAAGACATCGTTCTGCAAGCGATGCAGCACGAATTCATAGACCTTGCGGATGCTGACGAGGGCGATGACGTAGCGGCCGTCGGGCCCGTTCTCGCCGAGCAGCTTGACCGGGATGTCGCGCCCTTCGTTCGTGATGCCCATCAGCGTGAGCGCATCGGGCGCCATCATGCGCTCGCTGCCGGTGTTGTAGAGCCAGCGCACCATGCGGTCGCCGCGCGACTGCACTTTGGGCGAGCCGCCGCCGAACGGGTTCGACATCCCTCTGGAACCGCAGGCGGCGAGAGGCAGGACGAGGGCGGCGCCGAACAACGCGCGCCGCGGAAAGCTACGCTGGGGCAAGCTCAATCCTTTCCGATCTTCACCATGTCGATCTCGACCGGCGCGATCTCTTCCAGTTCGCCATTGCGGATCGCGCGGAAGAAGCAGTTGTGCCGGCCGGTATGGCAGGCGACGCCGGTCTGCTCGACCTCGGCCAGCAAGGTGTCCCCGTCGCAATCGATCCGCAGTTCGACCAGCTCCTGGATGTGGCCCGACGTGTCGCCCTTGCGCCACGGCGCCTTGCGCGAGCGCGACCAGTAGCAGACGCGGCCGGTCCGCATCGTCTCGGCCACGGCATCGCGGTCCATCCAGGCCATCATCAGCACCTCACCGGTGCCGTGCTGCTGGGCAATGGCGGGCACGAGGCCCTGGCCGTCGAAACGGATGGCCGCGAGCATCTTGTCGATGGCGGCCTGCGGATAGGTGGTCGGCGTGCGGGACATGCTGCCTTGGCCTCTCGAAGGAAGGGCGCGTATAATCGCGGCCCTCTCGCTTGGCAAATCGGGATCCCGTGAAGAAGCCGGCAAAAACCACTCCGCACGGCCACGACCACGAGCATTGCATCGAGGATGCCGTGGCGGCCGCAAGCAAGCTCTGCGTCGACAAGGGCCTGCGCTTCACGCCGTTGCGCCGGCGCGTGCTCGAGCTCGTCTGGTCGAGCCACAAGCCGGTCGGCGCCTACGCGCTGCTCGACCAGCTGCGCGACGAGGATCTCGGGTCGGCGCCGCCGACGGTCTATCGCGCGCTCGATTTCCTGATCGAGAACGGCCTGATCCATCGCATCGAGCGGATGAACGCTTTCGTCGGCTGCAGCCATCCCGGCGAGGCGCATCGCGGCTTCTTCCTGATCTGCGCCGATTGCGGCAACGCCGAGGAGATGGAAAGCGCCGGCGTGGCGGACTCGATCGCCGCCTCTGCCAGCCGCCACGGCTTCACCGCCCGCGACATGACGCTCGAGGTCACCGGCACCTGCGCCGATTGCAGTGACTCGTCATCCCGACCGTAGCGAAGCGGAGTGGAGGGACCTTCTCATGCCGTTGGCGATGACCTGAACAGGTTGCTCCACTCCGCTCCGCTCCGGTCGGGATGACGGAGGGTGGCTAAGCTAAGCGTTGTGTGCCCGGTTGAGCCGGTCGAATCCCTCGGCAAGGTCCGTCTTCAGATCCTCGACATCCTCGAGGCCGATATGGACGCGCAGGATCTGCTTGTCCTTCGGCCATGGCACGGCAGTGCGGTAGTTGTCGGGATGCGACGGGATCATCAGGCTCTCGTAGCCGCCCCACGAAGCACCCATGCCGAAGATGTCCATGCCGTCGAGCATCGCGGCCATGGCATTCCTGCTGTAACCATCCTTGAGCGTGAAGGAGAACAGGCCGGACGAGCCCTTGAACAGGCGCTTCCAGTTGTCGTGGCCGGGGCAGTCGGGCAGGGCGGGATGCAGCACCTTGTCGACTTCGGGCCGGGTCTTCAGCCAGTTGGCGACGTGGATGCCGCTCTTCTCGTGATGGCGCAGCCGCACGCCCATGGTGCGCAGGCCGCGCAGCGCGAGGTAGCAATCGTCCGGCGCGGCATGGAACCCGAAATTCTGGCACGCCGTCTTGGCGATCTCGAACATTGCCCGGTCGCGGCAGGAGATGATTCCCATCATCGCGTCGGAATGGCCGACGATGTACTTGGTGCCGGCGTGGATCGACAGGTCGCAGCCATGCTCGAACGGCTTGAAGTAGAGCGGCGTCGCCCAGGTATTGTCGATCAGCACGGCGGCGCCGTGCTTCTTGGCGACCGCGGCGATCGCGTCGACGTCCTGCACCTCGAAGGTCTGCGAACCGGGCGCCTCGAGATAGACGACTTTTGTATTGGGCCGCATCAGCTTCTCGATGCCGGCGCCGATCATCGGATCGAAGAATGTCGTCTCGACGCCGAAGCCCTTCAGCGTGGTGTTGGCGAAGCGGCGCGCCGGGCCGTAGGCATTGTCGGTCACCAGCATGTGGTCGCCGGCCTTGAGGAAGCCGACGATCGCGCCGGTGACGGCGGCAAGGCCGGACTGCACGGCGATCGAGCGGTGCGCGCCCTCGATGGCGGCGACGGCGTCCTCGAGCGCCTTCTGCGTCGGCGTGCCGTTGCGGCCGTAGCCGAAACCCTCGAACGGCACGCGGTTCTCGAACTTCGCCATGGTCGGCGAGAGGATCGTCGAGGCGTGATAGACGGGCGGATTGACGATGCCGAAATTGTTGTCGGGATCGCGGCCGGCGACGGCCAAAATGGTGTCGGGATTGGTATAAGTTTTCTTCGCGGTCATGAGTCGGACTATGGCACGGCGATCACTTCGGCGGCCACCGATAGATGTCCGGCCATAGAATCCGTGGGTCCTGCAGGTCCCTCGTTTCGCTGCGCACGACGTGGAAGCCAGCCTTGCGGTAGGTGTCGAGCGCGCGGGGATGATCGACGGTGTTGGTGTTGAGGATCAATCGCGGTGATCCGCGGGCCAGGCCGCGCTCGATTGCGCGGTCGAGCAGCCACGGCCCGACCCGCCGGCCGATGAACTCGGGCGCGAGACCGAAGAAGACGACCTCGTCTTCGTACAGTTCGAAGTATCCCACGAGCGCGCCGTCGTGCCGTGCGACATGCACCTCGTGGCCCGGCCGGTTGAGCAGCGTGGTGAGCTCGTCGTAGCCGTACAGTCGGCGCTCGTACCATAGCCACGGCCGGCCGACGCGATCGTAGAGGCGGAGATAGAACGCCGCCGTCGGCTTCGGCTCGCGCACGATGTCGATCGCGATCGCGGGCGTAACGCCGCGCCGTGTCCAGTCGGCCGGTGTCAGTTCGAGATGGGTGATCGTGACCGCCAGCACGCCGTCGCGGCGCGGCGGCGGCTGGTGTGCGAAGAGGTCAGGGACCGGTGACGATGGCCGTGTCGGCACGTCCGCCCCATTCGGTCCACGAGCCGTCGTAGATCGCCGCTTCCGGTGCGCCCGTGAGATAGAGGCCGAGTCCGATGACGCAGGCGGTAACGCCGGAGCCGCAGCTTGCGGTGACCTTCTTCGACGGATCGATGCCGGACGCGGCGATGCGCGCCCCGAGCTGGTCGGCCGGCAGCATGGTGCCTGTCTTCGGATCGAGCAGCTCGGTGTAGGGCAGGTTGAAGGCGCCGGGCATGTGGCCGCTGCGCAGCCCGGCGCGCGGCTCCGGCGCCTCGCCGCGGAAGCGGCCGGCCGCGCGGGCGTCGACGATCTGCTCGCGACTGCTGCCGATCAGCTCCTTCACGTCGTCGATCGAACGCACCAGCGTGTTGTCGAGACGGGCCGTGAAATGGCGCTCGCGCGGCGGCGTCGGGTCGTCGGTGACCGGCCGGCCCTCGGCCATCCACTTCGGCAGCCCACCGTCGAGGACCGCCACGTCCTTGTGGCCCATGGCGCGGAACATCCACCAGACGCGGCAGGCGCCGGTCATCGGCGCGGTGTCGTAGACGACGATCTTGTTGCCGTCGCCCAGCCCGAGCTTGCGCACGCGCGCCGAGAACTTCTCCGGCGAGGGCAGCATGTGGGGCAGCGGGCTGGCCGTGTCGGCGATTTCGTCGATGTCGAAGAATACCGCACCGGGGATGTGCTGGCTGGCGAACTCCGCCTTGGGGTCGCGCTTCTGCGCCGGCAGGAAGAACGAGCCGTCGACGATGCGGATATCCGGCGCATCGAGATGCGCCGCCAGCCACTCGGTACTGACGAGGGCGTCGGGTCGGGCGTAGGTCATGGCGTATTTCCTCGTTTCTGTCATTGGACCGCGCCCATCCCTGCGCGCTCATGATCAAGCGTATCCTTGCGCGTATGAGCGCGCAGGGATGCGCGCGGCCCAATGATCCTGGCAGTCCGCTTCACGATGACAGGGCGATGATGAAGCGGCGGTTCATCTTTCCCTTGTTCTCGATCTTGGTGCATTCGACCCGGCCGATTTCGGCAGTGCGGGCGACATGCGTGCCGCCGCAGGCCTGCAGGTCGACGCCCTCGATGGCGAGCAGCCGCACGCGGCCGGCGCCCATCGGCGGCCGCACGCTCATGGTCTTCACCAGCTCGGGACGCGCGTTCAGTTCCTCGTCGGTGATCCATTGCGGCACGACCGGGCGGTCGACGGCCAGGATCTTGTTGATCTCCTCGGTGACCCATTCCTTGGTCGGGACATCGCCTTCGAGGTTGAAGTCGAGGCGGCTCTTGTCGGCATTGACCTGCCCCCCGGTGACGTTGCCCCTGATCACCGCCGACATGACATGCAGCGCCGTGTGCATGCGCATATGCCTGTAGCGGCGCTCCCAGTCGAGCTCCGCATGGACCCGGGTGCCGACGGTGGGCCTGGGCGCATCGGGCGCCAGCACGTGCAGCACGTCGTTGCCGTCGGCCTTCAGCGTGTCGACGACCCTGGCCTCGCCCCCCTCCCAGCGCAGCAGCCCGGTATCGCCGGGCTGGCCGCCGCCGGTCGGATAGAAGATCGATCGGTCCAGCCGCACGCCGCGATCCTCCACGGCGGTCACCGTGGCATCGGCGTGCTTGAGATAGGAGTCCTGACGAAAGAGTTCTTCGACCATGGGCAGGATTTAGGCCCTGGCCAGCCGCGCCGCAACTTCCTTGGCCGTCGGCATGGAAGGTGCCGCACCGAGCTTCTCCACCGCACAGGCGGCAGCGGCGCTGGCGTAGCGGGCTGCCTCGACCGGCGTGGCGCCGGCCGAGAGTCGCGCCGCCAGTGCGCCGACGAAGCAGTCGCCGGCTCCGGTCGTATCGACCACCCTGGCCGGAAAGGCGGGGACGTTGCTCTGCCCGTCGGCGGTCACCACGACGGCGCCGCGTCCGCCGAGCGTGGCGATCACCGCCCGTGCGCCGCGCTGCCGCAGCTTTTCGCAGGCCTCGGCGACGACGCGCCGGCTGCTCGCGGCGCGCACCTTGACGCCGGTCGCCTGGGCAAGTTCGATCTCGTTCAGGACGGCGACGTCGACGCATTTCAGGAGGCGGGCCGGGCAGGGGGCGAACGGCGCGAGGTTGAGCACCGTGCGGGCGCCGGCGTGACGTGCCTGCCGCAGCAGGGCGTGCGTGGTCGCGAGTGGCGTCTCGAACTGGGCGACCCAGACCTCGTCCGCGCGCGGGCGGTCGCGCACCATGGCGCTGGTGAACTGCAGGTTGGCGCCGGAGGCCACGGTGATCGCATTGTCGTCGCCGGCCACCTGGATCAGCGCCAGGCCGGTCGAATGGCCCTTCAGGGCGCGCACGCCGGAACTGTCGACATCGTTGTCGGCCAGGAAGCCGCGCAGCGTGTTGCCGAAGGCGTCGTGACCGATCGCTCCCGCCATCGCGGCGGCCGTGCCCAGCCGTGCCGCCGCCACGGCCTGATTCAGCCCTTTGCCGCCGGGGAGGAATGACACCTTGGCTCCGAGCAGCGTCTCGCCGGCGTGCGGCCGCCGCACGCTCTCGACGACAACATCCATGTTGAGGCTGCCGCAGACGACCACTCGGCTCATGAAGGCTGGCTCATGCCATCCAGCGCGGCAGCGGCAGGTTCTTCTCGCGCAGGAACGCCGGGTTGAACAGCTTCGACTGATAGCGCGAGCCGCCGTCGGCCAGGATGGTGACCACGATGTTGCCCGGGCCGAGATCCTTGGCGAGCCGCATGGCACCGACGATGTTGATCGCCGTCGAGCCGCCGAGCACCAGCCCCTCGTGCTCGATCAGGTCGAACAGCACCGGCAGGGCTTCCTCGTCGGTGATCTGGTAGGCGGTGTCGATCGGCACGCCTTCGAGGTTCCTGGTGATCCGGCCCTGGGCGATGCCTTCGGTGATGGAGTTGCCTTCGGACTTCAGCTCGCCGTTGACGTACCAGTTGTAGAGCGCCGATCCCATCGGGTCGCTGAGCGCGATCCTGATGCCGGGATTGCGCTCCTTGAGCGCCAGCGCCACGCCACCCAGCGTGCCGCCGCTGCCGACCGAACAGGTGAAGCCGGCGATCTTTCCGTCGGTCTGCTCCCAGATCTCGGGACCGGTGGTCCTGTAGTGACCGTCGCGGTTGGCGGTATTGTCGAACTGGTTGGCACAGATCGCGCCGTTCGGCTCGGTGGCGGCGATCTCCCTCGCCAGCACCTCGGAATAACGCACGTAGTTGCCGGGATTGGAATAGGGCAGGGCGGGAACCAGCCGCAGGTCCGCGCCGCACAGCCGCAGCATGTCCTTCTTTTCCTGGCTCTGCGTCTCGGGCATCACGATCACCGAGCGGTAGCCGCGCGCATTGGCGACCAGCGTGATGCTGATGCCGGTGTTGCCCGCAGTGCCCTCGACGATCACGCCGCCCGGTTTCAGCCTTCCGCGCTTCTCCGCATCCTCGATGATCGCCAGCGCCGCGCGATCCTTCACCGAGCCGCCTGGATTGAGGAATTCCGCCTTGCCGTAGATCTCGCAGCCGGTCGCGGCCGACGCCGCCTTGAGCTTGATCAGCGGCGTATTGCCGATGCTGTCGATGAAACCCGACCGGACATTCATAACGATCTCACTCTTCGTCCCCGCGCTGCGCTCCCGGCCGGACGGTAGCGTTCTTTTGGGACGGCGCAAAGCACGGCGGGTCAGGCCCAGCGCTTGCGTACCTCGTCGCGATGCAGGGCCAGCCACTGCAGTGCGATGACGGCGATGGCATTGTCGACCTCGTTGCGCTCGAGCAGGGCACAGGCATCGGCAAACGACATCACCTTGACCAGGATGTCCTCGGCCTCCGATGCGAGGCCGAACACGCCACCGGCGTTCGACGAGTCGACACGACCGAGGAAGACCTGGCACGCCTCGGAGCAGGCGCCGGGCGTCAGCATCACGCTCTGGATCGGCAGCAGGTCGCCGACGGTGAGGCCGGCTTCCTCCATCACCTCGCGCCGGATCATGCCCTCCGCCGTTTCGTCCTTCTCGATGACCCCGGCGACGGCTTCCCAGACCCAGGGGTGACGGCCCGCGGCGTAGGCGCCGGCGCGGAACTGGCGAATCAGGACGACCTCGTCGCGCTGCGGGTCGTAGAGCAGCACGGCACCTGCCTGGCCACGCTCGAACACTTCCCGGCATATGATGTCGCTCATGCCGCCGTCATGCAGGGTGTGCCGGAAGAAATAGCGGACGACCTTGAAGTAGCCCTGGAACGCGACCTCGTGCCGGACGAGCTCCGCCGTCTCCTTCGTCATCAAGCCACTCCCTTCAAGCAGCTACGGCGCGTCCCGGTGGGTACGCGCCGTAGTCGATGGTGGCTCCGGAGGCAGGGTTCGAACCTGCGACCCGGCGATTAACAGTCGCCTGCTCTACCGCTGAGCTACTCCGGAAAAACTCGATCGCGGCCGGCGGTACTCGGCCTGCGGGGCGGGGTCTTTTGGCAGAGCGTTCCTTGCGAGGCAAGAGTGTAAATCACTCCCGCCGCGTGGAGGCCTGGGCCGGAATCGAACCGGCATTGACGGATTTGCAGTCCGCTACATAACCACTCTGCCACCAGGCCGGCACGAGGAACGGCCGGTGCTATACTCATGGCCAACAGGAGCGGTCAAGCGGAGGCGCGACGCGGCGGCCTTTGACGCTGTTGCGGAACGCCGCCTATAAACATCCAACTTTTGGGGTCAGAGTCGATGACGGATTTCGTGCTCGCACGTCGCAATATGGTCGACGGCCAGCTTCGGCCCAACCGCGTCACCAACGCGCAGCTGCTGGCCGCGATCGGCGATCTGCCGCGGGAACGCTTCCTGCCGGCGGGGCTCAGATCGGTCGCCTATGCCGACGACGACGTGCCGCTCGGCAACGGCCGCTTCCTCATGGAGCCCATGGTGCTGGCGCGCCTGATCCAGACCCTGCAGCCCCTTCCGGGGGACAAGGCGCTGGTCGTGGCCTCGGGCGCGGGCTACGGGGCGGCCCTCCTGGCACGGCTCGTGAAGACCGTCGTGGCCGTCGAGTCGGACGCCAGCCTGGCTGGCTCCGCCGAGCAGACGATCGGGAATTTGGGCATCACGAACGTGCAAACGGTCGTCGGCAAGATGGAAGAGGGCTGGGCCGCGCAGGCCTCCTATGACGTGATCCTGATCGAAGGGGCCGTCCAGAAGGTGCCGGAAGCGATCCTCGAGCAGCTCGCCGAAGGCGGCCGGCTGGGGACCGTCATCGCCGCCCCCACGGGCATGCTGGGCGTGGCCCAGCTCGTGGTGAAGGAAGGGGGTGTCACGTCGGGCCGTCCGCTATTCGACGCCGGGACACCGCCTCTGCCGGGTTTCGCGGCACCCCCGCGGTTCACGTTCTAGGCAGTCCGTGTCCGGTCAGTTGTGGGGACTACCCATTGCGGTTCCGGCAGTGATAGGGTCCATGCATATGAAGGTAGTTCCATGCGTATCCGACCCCACCTGAGGTTCGCCGGCGCCGCAGCGGCGTGCTCGCTCGTGCTCGGGTTGGCGACCGCCTCGCCGGTTCGGGCACAGAGCCTGATCGAGGCCTTGTCCACCACGTACAACAGCAATCCCGACCTGCTGGCCCAGCGGGCGTTGCTGCGTCAGACCGACGAGAGCCTCGCCCAGGCCGTCGCGAACTGGCGGCCCAAGGTATCGCTGTCGGTCGAATACAACAAGATCGAGTACGATTCGCTTCCCGGCGTGCGTGCGGCGACCTATTACGCCCTGAACGGCCGGACCACGCTGCTGTCGGTCACCCAGCCGATCTTCCGTGGCGGCAAGACCGTAGCCGACACCAAGACCGCGCAGGCCAACATCCAGGCCCAGCGCGCGCTGCTGAAGGACACCGAACAGACGGTGCTGTTGCAGACCGCGACGTCCTACGCCGACCTGCTGCGCGACGTCGGCATCGTCGACGTTCGCAAGAACAACGTCCGGGTGCTGGTGCAGCAGCTCGATGCCACGCGCGAGCGCTTCCGGGTGGGCGAACTCACCATCACGGACGTCTCCCAGGCCGAAGCCCGTCTCGAGCAGGCCAAGGCGGATCTGGTCCTGGCCGAGGCCCAGGTGCGCATCGATCAGGCTGCCTACCAGCGCGTGGTCGGCGCGCGGCCGGGAACGCTGGGCGACCTTGCCCTCATCGGCGCGCTGCCGGCGAGCGAGGAGGAGTGCATAGCGCTGGCGATGGACTACGGTCCGCGGGCGGTCAGCGCCCAGCATCGCATCACGGCGGCGAGCTATGGCGTGAACAGCGCCGTCTCGGCGCTGCTGCCTCAGGTGAACGTGGTCGGCTTCATGCAGTACCAGCAGGATCTGCAGGTGCCGAACGATCAATATTACCAATATGGCGTGCGCCTGCAGGCGACCGTGCCGATCTACCAGAACGGCAGCGAATGGTCGGTGATCCGCCAGGCCAAGGAACTGGTCGGCCAGCGGCGCAACGAGCTCGACAGCGCCCGGCGCCTGGCTGCACAGACCGTCATTTCGTATTGGCGCAACCTCGACTCGGCGCGCTCGCGCGTCACGTCCTTCACGGCCCAGGTGAAGGCCAACGACGTGGCCTTGAACGGCGTGCGACAAGAAGCGCTGGTCGGATCGCGCACGACCCTGGACGTGCTGAATGCAGAGCAGGAACTGCTGAACTCGCAGGTGAGCCTGATCTCCGCCCGTCATGACGTTCAGGTAAGCTACTACGGCGTCCTGGCCGGCATCGGCCGGCTGACCGCCCGCACCCTCGGCTTGCCCGTCGAGTACTATGACGAGGAAAAATACTACAATGAGGTAGGCTCCCGCTGGATCGGCGATTGGGGGGCCGGCAGCTCGGGGAGCAGCAAGGCGGGGAGCGGTAGATAATGAGCGACAGCAAAGGCTCCGGCAGCGATCCCTCGATGGACGACATCCTCGCCTCGATTCGCAAGATCATTTCCGACGACGAGACGCGTGCCCAGGGGGCTGCAGCATCCGCGGCCTCGCAACCGTCGGAGCCCGGCTCGAACCCCGTCTCCCCGGCCAAGCATGACGACGTGCTCCTGCTCACCGACCTGGTGGACGAGCCGAAGGCCGCACCGTCTTCGCCGCCTCGGCCCACGCTGGTACCGCCATCGGAAAAGACCGATTCCGCGGGCGCGGCGCAGATGCCTCAATCGCCGGTTGCGCCTGTTGCCGCGTCGATCATCTCCCTGACGGCGTCGGTCGCGCCAGCGGCGGCTCCATCGACGCCCGCTGCAAAGCCTGACCCTGGCGCGGAGCCTTCCGTGAAGCCGCCTCCCGCCGATCGGAGCCTCATGGAACCCGGCACGGTCGGTCTTGCGGCATCGGCCTTCGACCGCCTGAGCCAGGCCGTCCAGGAGGCGGTACCGCAGCCGATGGCGCCCGATCCGGGACCGAGCGTGGGCCCGAACGGGCGCCACCTCGAGGACATCGTCAAGGAACTGCTCCGGCCGATGCTGAAGGAGTGGCTGGACAAGAACCTGCCGACAGTGGTCGAACGTTTCGTCGAACGCGAGATCGTCCGGCTGACCCGCCGCTGACCCCAGGCGCCCGACCATTCAATTGACGCCACGGGGCAATCCGTGGCGTTTTTCGTTATAAGGCCCTCCATGCTCGACAAGACCTACGACCCCAAGGAGATCGAAGCCCGCCGCTACCCGGAATGGGAGCGGAGCGGCGCGTTCAAGGCCCATCCGGAGTCGGCCAAACCGCCATACTGCATCGTCATCCCGCCGCCCAACGTCACGGGCAGCCTGCACATGGGCCACGCGCTCGACAACACGCTGCAGGACATACTGATCCGCTGGCGGCGGATGAAGGGCGATGACGTGCTGTGGCAGCCGGGCACCGACCACGCCGGCATCGCGACCCAGATGGTCGTGGTGCGCAATCTCGAGCAGGAGGGCCTCGGCCTCGCGGTCGAGGGCGCCGCGAGGACCGACGCCAACAAGAAGCTGCTGAACCGCGAGGAGTTCCTCGCCAAGGTCTGGGAATGGAAGGCCTATTCCGGCGGCACCATCACCAGCCAGCTCCGGCGGCTGGGCGCGTCGTGCGACTGGAGCCGCGAGCGCTTCACGATGGACGAGGGCCTGTCGAAGGCCGTGCTCGAGGTGTTCGTCGGGCTCTATCGCCAGGGTCTGATCTACAAGGACAACCGGCTGGTCAACTGGGATCCCAAGATGCTGACCGCGATCTCCGACCTCGAGGTCGAATCGCGCGAGGTGAAAGGTCATCTCTGGTACTTCAAGTACCCGATCGAAGGCAGTGATGAGCATATCGTCGTCGCAACGACCCGGCCGGAAACGATGCTGGGCGACACTGCGGTCGCCGTGCATCCCGAAGATCCGAAGTGGAAGCATCTGATCGGCAGGCATGCGATCCTGCCGCTGGTCGGCCGGCGCATTCCGATCGTGGCCGACGACTATTCCGACCCGGAGAAGGGCTCGGGCGCCGTCAAGATCACGCCGGCGCACGACTTCAACGACTTCGAGGTCGGCCGGCGCCACAAGCTCGAGGCGATCTCGATCTTCGACAGGTTCGCGCGGCTGAACGACAACGCGCCGGAGAAGTATCGCGGCCTCGACCGCTTCGACGCGCGCAAGAAGATCGTCGCCGACATGGAGGAGGCGGGGCTGCTCGACAAGATCGAGCCGCATATCCATGCCGTGCCCTACGGCGATCGCGGTGGCGTGCCGGTCGAGCCCTTGCTGACCGAGCAGTGGTATGCCGACGCCAGGAAGCTCGCCGAGGCGCCGATCGCGGCGGCACGCGACGGCAGCGTGCGCTTCGTGCCCGAGCGCGGGCGCGACGAGTTCTTCCGCTGGATGGAGAACATCGAGCCATGGTGCATCTCGCGCCAGCTCTGGTGGGGCCATCAGATTCCGGCCTGGTACGGCCCGGACAGGAAGGTGTTCGTGGCGCTGACCGAGGGCGAGGCGAAGGAAGAGGCGCGCAAGCACTATGGCAGCGACGTGCCGCTGGAACGCGACCCCGACGTGCTCGACACCTGGTTCAGCTCGGCGCTATGGCCGTTCTCGACGCTGGGCTGGCCGGACGAGACGACGGCGCTCGCGAAATATTATCCGACGTCGGTGCTGGTCACCGGCTGGGACATCCTGTTCTTCTGGGTCGCCCGCATGATGATGATGGGCATGCACTTCATGAACGAAGTGCCGTTCCGCACCGTCTACCTGCACGGGCTGGTGACCGACGAGAAGGGACAGAAGATGTCGAAGTCCAAGGGGAACGTGATCGACCCCCTGGAACTGATCGACAGGTACGGTGCCGACGCCTTGCGCTTCACCATGGCCTCGCTCGCCGCCGCTTCGGCGGGACGCCTCCGCCTCACCTCGGCGCGTGTCGAAGGCTCGCGCAACTTCGCGACCAAGCTGTGGAACGCCACGCGCTTCGCCGAGATGAACGGTGCCGCGCTGCCGGACGGTTTCGATCCGGCGACAGCGAGGCTCACCGTCAACAGGTGGATGCTGGGCGAGCTTGCCCGCGCCAACCACGCGATCGACAAGGCGCTCGAAGAGTTCCGGCTGAACGAGGCGGCGACGACGCTCTACGAGTTCATCTGGGGCATCGTCTGCGACTGGTACGTCGAGCTGACCAAGCCCATCCTGCAGGGCGCCGACGGCCCGGACAAGGACGAGACCCGCGCCGTCACCGCCCTCGTGCTGCGCGAGACGGTCAAGCTGCTCCATCCGGTGATGCCGTTCATCACCGAGGAGCTGTGGGACAAGCTCGGTCATCGCGCCGCACACGGCGCGCTGATCGGCCAGCCGTGGCCGGCACCGGCCGCCACGGATGCCGGCGCCGATGCGGAGATGGGCTGGCTGGTGAAGCTGATCTCCGACATCCGCTCGGCGCGCGCCGAGCTGAACGTGCCCGCCGCCGCCAAGCTCAGGTTGCTGGTGATCGGCGCCGACGACACGACGCGCAAGCGGCTCGACACGCACCGTGCCGCCATCGAGCGTCTGGCCCGCATCGAGGGCGTCGAGGCCGCGCCTGCCGCGCCGAAGGCGGCGTTGCAGCTCGTGGTCGGCGAGGCGACCTACGCGCTTCCGGTCGGCGAGGTGATCGACCTCGAGGCCGAGGGCGCAAGGCTGCGGAAGGAGATAAAGAAGCTGGGCGACGAAGTCGGCAAGATCGACGCCAAGCTCGGCAATGCCGCCTTCGTGGCGAAGGCGCCGGAAGAGGTGGTCGAGGAGCAGCGCGAGCGACGTATCCAGGCCGAGCGGACTCGCGCACGCCTCAGCACCGCGCTCGATCGCCTGAGCGCATGATTGCTTTGCGCGCCGTCGGGCCTGCCGACGGCGACGCATTGCACGCGATCTTCACCGAACCGGGAGTACGGCGCTTTCTGTTCGACGGGATCGAGCTCTCTCGCGCGGAGACACGGATGCATGTCGACGCGGCATGCACCCAGGCCGCCTGGACGATCCGGCAGGACGACGAGATCGTCGGGCTGGTGGGATTGCGGCCGGTCGGGGATGGTGCCGACCATGAGCTGATCGTTGCGCTCAGCGAGCGCTGCTGGGGCAGCGGCGTGGCGTTTCAGGCTTGCCGGCAAGCAATGCAGCACGGCTTCGACGAGCTGGCCTTCGCCCGCATCCTCGCGACCGTCGATCTGCCGAACGAGCGTTCGCATCGCCTCATGGCGCGCCTGGGCTTCCAGGCGACCGGCGAAGGCGAGGGGCCAAAATATCGCTTTCGGACCTACGAAGCCTTGCGCAGGTCCGGCACGTAGGGTCGGGAGGCGAAGTGCTCCTGGTCGTCGCCGCGGGCGAAGCGCAGCCCGGCCCGGCGGAGCGCGCCGTCATCCACCTTGTCGAGCGGCACGAAATAGCGATCGTCGTTCTTGACGATCGTGTCGTTGTCGACCCGGTTGTAGCAGATCAGCAGGGTCCAGCGCCGGTTGGCGGAGCGGTTGGCGTCGGAGCGGTGGATGGCATTGCAATGGAAGATAAGCGCATCGCCGGCCTCGAGCTCGCAATGCTCGATCGGGCATTGCTCGAGGATATGGGGCATGCGCCCGGGATCGACCTCGTTCTGGGTCGGCGACAATGGCGTATGGTCGATGCGGCCCAGCCGGTGCGAGCCCGTCGCGATCTGGAGGCAACCGTTGTTCCGGTCGGTTCTGTCGAGCGCGATCATGATCGACAGCAGGTCGGGCCGCAGGCAACCGTTGTAGTACCAATAGCCGTAATCCTGGTGCCATTCCCAGGCGCCGCCGACCTCGGGTTCCTTGGCCGTCAGCTTCGATTGATAATGATAGACGTCGCCGCCCAGCAGGTGAGCCGAGGTATCGACCATCCGCTCGCAGCGCGCCGCGAGGCCGTAGACGCTGTCGCCGGCGCGGTTCCAGAGGGCGATGCGCGTGGACCGGCCTTCGCCGTCACGCCGGTCGAGGATGCTGGAACGCACCGCGGGGTCCTGCTCCATGGCGTCGGTCAGCAACCTGACCTCGTCGGGCGCGAACAGGCCGCGGGCGTAGGTGAAGCCCTTCTCGTGGAATTCGGCGGTCTGCGCGGCGCTCAGCACGTTAGGCATGGTTTCCTCCGGATGCCGCTCGATCCTACCCGTTCAAGCATGAAGAATGGAGGGATTTTGAAACGCAAATGGCGACCGCGAGCATCCTGCTCGCGGTCCGGAAGAGCATGAGCGTATGAGTTCCGTTAAAGAGGCCGAAAGACGTTGCGGCCATCTTGCCGGCCTACCGTGACCCTGCGGCCGAGCTGCTCGTTGTTCAGCATGTCCGAGAGCAGGGCCGGGTCCTTTGGAGTGATGGCGACGAAGCGTTCGCCGGAACCGTCGAGGCGGCCGAAGATAGTGCCTCGTTCCGGGGCGTCCTTGCCGTAGGCGACGCAGTAGGTCTCGATCGTCCCGGTTCCGCTGGGCGTCATGTTCACGCTCTGCCTCGGTCGCGCATCGAGTTCCGCCTGGAACTTCTTCGGATCTTCGCGACGCCACGGACCTTTGGTCGGCTCGGTCGAATAGAGGCCGGCGGAGTGCTTGGTCAGGTAGTTGCCGTTGGCGGTCACCATGCCGAACGAGCCGGGCTTGCGGCGCACGACGTTCATCATCTCGGCAATCGAGTGGGTGACGTAGTTGTTGCCCGGCCCGCCGAAGAACGGCAGGCCGCCGGTCACGCTGATCGGCCGCGGGTCGTCCTCGCCGACTCCGATCTCCTTCATCGCCACTTCGACCGCCGAGGGGAAGCAGCTGTAAAGGTCGAAGGCCGACACGTCGGCGACTCTCTTGCCCGCCATGTCGAGGGCGATCCGCGCGCAGCCCCTGATTGCCGGCGAGGTGTCGAGCTGGGTGCGCTCCGAAACCACCCAGGTGTCGGTACCGTCGGCGCAGCCATGCAGGAACACCCAGCGTTCGGGCGGGATGCCCCACTCACGCGCCTTGGCGACCGACGTCACGAGCACGGCCGCGGCCTGGTCGATGATGGCGTTGGCGTTCATCAGCCGCGGATAGGGGAAGCAGATCCAGCGATTGTCCTCGGAGATCGTCGCCAGCCGCTCGGCGCTGTAGCCCTCGCGACGCGTTGCCAGCGGATTTTCCTTCGCCACCGCCGCCAGCCGATGGAACAGCTTGCCCATCGCGGTCATGTGGCTGGCGATGTCGCGCTTCAGCCCGCCGCGGATGGCGTTCTCCAGCAGGGGATAGAAATGGATGGCAGCGCGCAGCTCGTGTCGCGCTTCCTCCTCGCTGAAGCCCCAGCGATCGTCGCCGATCCGGGTCGGCTCGCCGCCCGGGTCTTCGTTCCAGTCGATGGCCATACCGGCCTTGCGCGCGTTCTGCGTACTGCGCAGCAGTTCGGCGCCGCAGATCAGCGCCAGCTCGGTCTCGCCGTTGGCGATCTCCTCGGCGAAACGATTGACGAGGTACTGGGGCATGTTGCCGCCGGAATGGCTGTACAGAAGCTGCCGCGGATGAGCGTGCAGGCGCCGGGCGACGCTTTGCGGCGGGTTGCTCGACCGGCCGTAGGGTGAGGCGAAGCGCGGGCTGATGTCGCTGAAGAATTCCATCACGGCGATCGAGTCGATCTCGTGGCCCAGCGCGTGGCCACCGATCGCGGCACCGGCATCCTCGAGCGCGAGCTTCGCCGCGTCGGCGCAGAAGGCGACGCGCGAGCGCTCGCTGGAGGGCTGGCTCGTGGTGTCGGTGATCTGGCCGCAGCCGACCAGGATGGGGGTGCGCGGGTCGATCACTTGGTCAGGGCCCGGATTTCATCGGCGCTGAGACCGGCCTCGGCCAGGACACTCTCGGTGTGCTGGCCAAGGTTGGCGACATGGGGGCCGCTCTGCAATTTGGAGCCCGAGAAACGGAACGGGGGAGCGGGCGAGAGATATTTGCCGGCGCTGTCCTCGATCGGGCACAGCGAACCGCGATGCTCGACCTGCGGGTCCTGCAGCGCCTCGGTGACGGTGAGATAGGGCGAGCAGGGCACGCCGTGCTTCTCCAGCGCGGCGACGCATTCCTTGACCGTGAGTGTCCTGGACCAGCGCTCGAACTCCTCAACGAACTGGTCCCAGTTCATCCGCCGGTCGGCATATTTCTCGAAGCGCGGATCGGTCAACCAGTCGCGCCGGCCGGCTGCGGTCGCCATGTCCTGGAAGGTCTTCTCGCTCGCCGTCGCCAGCATGACGTAGCCGTCCCTGGCCTCGACCGGCCCATACATCGGCCGCGACGGCATCTCGAAATCGAACTGGGCACGATTGACCTCGCCGAGCAGCATGCCGACCAGCGTCTCGAACATGGAGACGTCGACCATCTGGCCCTTGCCCGTCACATCGCGCTGGTGGAGGGCGGCCAGGATGCCGCTCACCGCATAGGCGCCGGAGGCGTAGTCGGCGACGAAGATGCCGCAGTTGTCCGGCCGCTCGCGGCCCTGCTGGTAGAAGAGATGGGCGCGATCGAAGCCGGTCGAGGCATGGATCACCGGCGCATAGGCCGGCCGGCCGGCGCCGGGGCCGGTCTGGCCGTAGCCCGAGATGGCGCCGTAGATGAGCCTCGGATTGATCCTGGCAAGCTCGGCATAGTCGAGGCCGAGGCGCTTCATCACGCCAGGACGGTAGTTCTCGACCAGGATGTCGACCTTGGCGACCAGCTTCTTGACCGCCGCGATCGCCTCGGGCTTCTTCAGGTCGAGCACGATCGAGCGCTTGCCGGCGTTGAGCTGGCCGAACATCGTGCCCTGGCCGTTGCGCTGCACCGGCCGGCTGCGCATCAGGTCGCCCTCGGGCGATTCGACCTTGATCACGTCGGCGCCCATGTCGGCCAGCAGGCGCGCGCAGTGCGGCCCGGCGATGGTAGTGGAGAAGTCGAGCACCCGCACATCGGTGAGCGGGCGCGGATTGGCGTTGGTCATGGGTTTCCCTGGCACATCAATGGGCGATGAGGATGAGGACCACGCCGCCGACGACCAGGATACTGCCGATCCACTCGCCGGAGGACGGCCGTTCCTTGAGCACGGCGTGTGACGCGATGAAGGTGAACACCAGCTCTATCTGGCCGACGGCACGCACGAGGGCCGCATTCTCGAGCGTCATGGCGAGCGCCCAGCCAGCCGAGCCGAGCACGCTGAAGATGCCGACCCAGATCGACGACCGCCAGTTGAACCAGACCTTGCCGAGCTGCGGCCGGTCGCGACGCGCGAGATAGAGCGCCATCAGCACGACCTGGATGCTGTTCATGCAGGCGAGGGTGGTGATGCCGCGGACCAGGAAATCGCCTTCGGGCAGCAGCTTGGAAGCCTCGCGGATCGTGCCGGCCGCGACTGCGAAGATCGCGCCCGAGGCGATGCCGAACAGCGCCCCCTTGTGGGTGAGGTCCGCCAGCACGGACCGCACGTTGGCGAAGGAGCCGCGCACGCTCAGGATTG
>Ga0182738_1002705_pt1 | contig 20879 bp, 14 predicted proteins | sample eDN5th30CBELigMG_FD_128876 | JGI IMG/M metagenome (GOLD analysis project Ga0182738, IMG submission 128876) | Enriched Miracle-Growth compost microbial communities from Emeryville, California, USA - eDNA 5th pass 30_C BE-Lig MG (version 2)... ... | reverse complement strand
GCATCGAGGACACGTGCAACGGTTTGCGTCGGACCGGGGACGAGCGTGCACGGCTCGAACGCAGCATCATCGGCAGCGGCGGTTGCGGAAATCGCAGCAACCCAAAATCCCGCGGCGCTTAACGCCACACGCACTGACGAGCCCCACCCCATGACCGGCAAAGAGAGCACAGACGTGGGCCATCGCCAAACCGTTTCAGACAAACGGAGCATTTTTCCAAGCATGCTCACGCAACTCGGCGCGCGAGCGCGAACAGGCACCAATTCGACGGAGCGGTGCGTCGGCGGAAGCGAATCTCGTTTTGCGGAATGTGCAGTCGCGAGCGGCCCTCGCGGGGCCCCGCTGAGCATCTCAGCCTCCCGCGCACTCGCGACCACCCGTTGACCATACGGCACATAAAGAACGCGTTCAATCAAAAGTAGAATGGTTCGAACGTTCAAAGCCTTATACGAGTGGTGGCATGTCGTGACGTCGTGCGTCTCGCCGTTCCCTTGACCTGCCGAAGCGCGCAAAGCATAGCTTTGTCGACGCCCCGGATTGGGGTGCGTCGAGCGCGCTGCCGTCAAGGCATGGATCGGCCCCGTAGCTCAGCTGGATAGAGCAACGGTTTCCTAAACCGTAGGTCGCAGGTTCAAATCCTGCCGGGGTCGCCAGCTCCGGGGTATTCGGAGTCGCGTGCAGCTGGGTCAGGATGTGGCCCGTCTCGAGGGTCGTAGCGTTGATGGCCGGCAAGATAGGGGTCACGATAGCGGATCAGAATCCGGTTGTTCGCGCGGGTCTGGAGGCGCTGATCGAACGCGACGGCCGCTTCACCGTCGGCGGCGTCCACGCGACCGGCGCAGCTTTGGCTGAGGCGCTGAGAGCGAAACCTTCCGAAATCGCCATCGTCGGCTGGTCGCTGCCCGACATGACGGGCGGAGCCGTTCTGGCGCGTGCCAAGCAGGAGAAATGGCCGACGCGCGTCGTCATCTATACCGGCGAGCGCAGCAGCGAGGTCTTGAGACAAGCCATCAAGGGCGGTGCCTGGGGCTTCGTCTCGAAAACAGAAGATCCTCAAGTGCTGCTCGAAGCCGTCGTTTCCGTCGCGCGCGGCCGCTTGTCGCTGCCGTACGTCGATATCGACTTGTTGAACCACGATCCGCTCGAAGGTTTGACCGCGCGCGAACGCGAACTGCTTGCTGCGCTTGCGAACGGCTGGACGAATCTGCAGATCGCCGCGCGCACCGGCATCTCGCGCAATACGGTGAAATACCACCTGAAAAACTTATACGATAAACTCGGCGTATCGAACCGTGCGATGGCTGTTGCACTGCACGTCTCGATTAACCGTAACGAGCAAAGCTAGGCGCTTCGCCGCACCGTCGCGCCACCGCTGCGCAAAGCCGCAGAGGTGGGTAGCTCACCCTGCCCAACGGGGTGTTGTTAGTTTTTCGTTCGCACGCTCACTGTCCGCCTGCTAGTTAAGACTGACGCCCGCATCTGCGATCGGGCGGAAGGATCAGCAAAAGCACGCCGGATCTCGTGTCCCCTGCAACCTATCGGGGTGCGTCCGGCTTGGCTCAACGCAGCGCGGAGAAACGCTCATGACCGTTACGCCCCACCTCTTTATTCCCGGCCCGACCAACGTTCCAGACGCTGTGCGCATCGCGATGAACCTTCCGATGGAAGACATGCGTTCGCCGGAATTCCCGAAGCTCACACTGCCGATTTTCGAAGACCTGAAGAAGGTCTTCAAAATGAAAGATGGCCGCGTTTTCCTCTTTCCCTCGTCGGGCACCGGCGCTTGGGAATCGGCAATTGAGAACACCCTCGCTGTCGGCGACAAGGTTCTGATGAGCCGCTTCGGCCAGTTCTCGCTGCTCTGGGTCGATATGGCCGAGCGCCTTGGATTGAAGCCGGAAGTTTGCGACGAAGAATGGGGCACGGGCGTTCCCGTTGAGAAGTACGCTGACATTCTCGCGAAGGACAAGAATCACGAAATCAAGGCCGTGTTCGTCACGCAAAACGAAACGGCGACCGGCGTTGCCAGCGACGTCGCGGGCGTTCGCAAGGCACTCGACGCAGCCAAGCATCCGGCGCTTCTCTTCGTTGACGGCGTGTCGTCGGTCGGCTCGCTCGAAATGCGCATGGGCGATTGGGGCGTTGACTGCTGCGTTTCGGGTTCGCAGAAGGGCTTCATGCTGCCGACGGGTCTCGGCATCCTTGCTGTCTCGCAGAAGGCGCTCGACGCCAACAAGAGCAAGAACGGTCGTATGAACCGCTGCTTCTTCTCTTGGGAAGACATGATCAAGACGAACGACCAGGGCTTTTTCCCCTACACGCCGGCAACGACGCTGATCCGCGGCCTGCGGACCTCGATCGATCTTCTGCTTGGCGAAGGCATCGACAACGTCGTTGCACGTCACCATCGTCTGGCGTCCGGCGTCCGCGCTGGCGTCCACGCCTGGGGCCTCAAGCTCTGCGCGAAGGAACCGAAGTGGTATTCCGACACCGTGTCGGCCGTTCTCGTACCTGAAGGCATCGATAGCAACGCCGTCACCAAGACCGCCTACTATCGCTACAACACCTCGCTCGGCCTGGGCCTGAATAAGGTCGCCGGCAAGGTGTTCCGCATCGGCCACCTCGGCTCGCTCGACGAGTTCATGGTTGGCGGCGTTCTGTTTGCCGTTGAGATGGCGCTCAAGGATTGCGGCGTACCGGTGAAGCTCGGCTCAGGCCCCGGCGCCGCCGCCGAATACTTCACGAAGAACCCAGTCAAGTCGGCAACCAGCGCCGAGCCGATCAAGGCGAAAGCCGCTTAAAGCAGCGGCGCCCGGCCTCTTGGCCGGGCCCGACACCTCACAAAGCGAGTGCGACGGATCCGCCACAGGGTTCGCGCGCTCGTGAAAAAAAAGCACCGCACAGAAACGAAACCCTAGTCTAGGAAGGCGATTGCCCGATGAGCTACACCCCGACCCCGACCCGCACGCAGCGTCTGCAGCGTTCTTACCTCGCTGTGCCGGGCTCCAACCCGAGCATGATCGATCGCGCCATCAAGAGCGCCGCTGATTTCGTGTTCCTCGATTGCGAAGACGCCGTTGCGCCGCCCGAAAAGGAGCAGGCTCGCAAGAACATCATCCAGGCGCTCAATGATCTCGACTGGAAGGGCGCCGGCAAGAGCGTTTCCGTTCGCATCAACGGCCTCGACACCCACTACATGTACCGCGACGTCGTCGACATCGTGGAGCAGGCTGGTTCGAAGCTCGACGCCATCCTCATTCCGAAGGTCGGCGTTCCCGCTGACGTCTACACGGTCGAATGCATCGTCAGCCAGATCGAAGTCGCGAAGGGCCTGACGAACACGATCGGCATCGAGGCGCTCATCGAGACGCCGCTCGGCATGGCCAACGTCGAGGCGATTGCCTCCGCACCGAGCCGTCTCGAAGCGATGCACTTCGGCGTTGCCGACTATTCGGCCTTCAACAAGGCCCGCACCGTCGTCATCGGCGGCTTGAACCCTGATTATCCGGGCGACCAGTGGCATTTCCCGCTGTCGCGTATGACCGTCGCCTGCCGCGCCTACGGCTTGCGGCCGATCGATGGACCGTTCGGCGGCATCGACGATCCGGAAGGCTACAAGGCAGCTGCGCGCCGTGGCGCCGCTCTCGGCATGGAAGGCAAGTGGGCCATCCATCCTTCGCAGATCGACCTTGCCAACGAGATCTTTTCCCCGACCGCCAAGGAAGTCGAGCGCGCTGAGCGCATCCTCGTTGCTCTGAAGGAAGCTGAAGCCCAGGGTAAGGGCGCTGCGTCTCTGGACGGCAAGATGATCGACGCCGCTTCGGAGAAGATGGCGAAGAACTTGCTCGTCACCGCCGCCGCCATCAAGAAAGGCGAAGCGGCCCGCGCCGCTGCCAAATAAATAAGCCCGGAAACGCTATTCCAAGGAGTCCAACGACATGGACATTCATGAGTACCAGGCCAAGGAGCTTCTCGCGAAGTTCGGCGTGCCGATCGCGCGCGGCGGCTTGGCCTATAGCCCCGAGCAGGCGACCTATCGCGCCAGCGAACTGGGCGGCACCGTCGTCGTCAAGGCCCAGATCCACTCCGGCGCACGCGGCAAGGCCGGCGGCGTCAAGGTCTGCAAGACGGAAAAGGAAATCGAGGAAGCGGCTGAATTCATGCTCGGCCGCAAACTCGTCACGCATCAGACGGGACCAGCCGGCAAGCTGGTCTCGCGCCTCTACATCGAGGAAGCGACGAACATCGATCGCGAAATCTATCTCGGCTTCGTGATGGATCGCGCTTCCGAGCGTATCGTCGTCGTCGCTTCGGCGGCGGGCGGCATGGACATCGAAGAGATTTCCGCAACGCAGCCCGATACGATCATCCGCGTCAGCGTTGACCCGGCCGTCGGCATGCAGCAGTTCCAGGCCCGCGAACTGGCCTTCGGATTGGGCGTCGATCCCGACATCGTCAACAAGATCGTGCCCGCGATCATGGGCTGCTATCGTGCCTTCCGCGACCTCGACGCGATGATGGTAGAAATCAATCCGCTCGTCATCACGAAGGAAAAGCAGGTTCTCGCACTCGACGCCAAGATGTCGTTCGACGACAACGCGCTCTTCCGCCGGCCGCACATCGCCGAGCTTCGCGACAAGAGCCAGGAAGACGCGCGCGAAACCTACGCATCCGACCGTGGCCTTGCCTACGTTGGTCTCGACGGCGACATCGGCTGCATCGTCAACGGTGCCGGCCTCGCGATGGCGACGCTCGACATGATCAAGCTCGCGGGCGGCGAACCGGCGAACTTCCTCGATATCGGCGGCGGCGCCTCGCCCGAGCGCGTCACCAAGTCGTTCAAGGCGGTTCTGCGCGACAAGAACGTCAAAGCCATCCTGGTCAACGTCTTCGCCGGCATCAACCGCTGCGATTGGGTTGCGAAGGGTGTCGTCGACGCCGTCAAGGAACTCGAGATCACCATGCCGATCGTCGTGCGCCTGGCGGGAACGAATGTCGAGGAAGGCCGTAAGATCATCGATAACAGTGGCCTGACCGTCATCAGCGCTGATACGCTCGCGGAAGCTGCAAAGCACGCCGTCGAAGCGGCCAAAAAAGCGTAAGTCAGGAGAAACGCACAATGGCAATCTTTATCAATGAAAAGACGCCGATCCTGATCCAGGGCTTTACCGGACGTATCGGCACGTTTCACGCTCAGGAAATGATCGATTACGGCTCCAACGTCGTTGGCGGCGTGACACCGGGCAAGGGCGGCACATCGCACCTCGGCCGGCCGGTCTTCAACACCGTCAAGGGCGCTGTCGACGAGACGGGCGCGGAAGCCTCGATCGTCTTCGTGCCGCCGCCGTTTGCGGCCGACGCGATCATGGAAGCCGCCGACGCGGGTATCAAATACTGCGTCTGCATCACGGACGGCATTCCGGCTCAGGATATGATCCGCGTGAAGCGCTACATGCGGCGCTACAAGAAAGAAGCCCGCATGATTCTGACCGGCCCGAACTGCGCCGGTACGATCTCTCCGGGCAAGGCGATGCTCGGCATTATGCCGGGGCATATCTATCTTCCGGGCCGTGTTGGCATCGTCGGCCGCTCGGGTACGCTCGGCTACGAAGCCGCGGAGCAGCTGAAGTCTCTGGGTATCGGCGTCTCGACGTCGGTCGGCATCGGCGGCGACCCGATCAACGGTTCCTCGCATCGCGACGTTCTCGAGCACTTCGAGAACGATCCCGAGACGGATGCCGTGCTGATGATCGGTGAAATCGGCGGCCCGCAGGAAGCGGAAGCTGGCCTGTTCGCCAAGGAGCACATGAAGAAGCCGGTCATCGCGTACATCGCAGGTCTTTCGGCGCCCAAGGGCCGCCGCATGGGTCACGCAGGCGCCATCGTCTCGGCGTTCGGTGAATCGGCGGCTGAAAAGGTCGAGATCCTGCAAGGTTGCGGCGTCACGATCGCGCCGACGCCGTCGGAGATGGGCTCGACCGTCGCTCAGGTTCTTGGAAGCCTGAAAAAGGTCGCCTAAACGCGCATTAAACCGGAGCCTGCAATGACGCCGGCTCCGGTTTCACCACGTACGATATTTTGAACGCTGTCCCTTGGGACGCGGAGGCTTGGTGGATGCAAGACACGACGCGATCGAATGACACGGCGAAACTGAACGAAGGCGCGCTCATCGACGAATTGAAGCGTCTCAGAACGCAGATTCCCGACAATCCGTCGCTCAACCCGATTTTGAATGTCGCCTTTGACCTGTCGCGCCGCCTTGAGTCGGAGTCGAGCGCCGTGTCGTTCGATCAGATCAAGGCGCTCTCCAAACGGCTGATGGACCGCGCCTGCGTGCGCCGCGCTCGCCGGCTGCGTGAGAAGGTCGGCTACGTCGATCAGGCCACTACGCTGAAGGATTTCACCTCTTACGTCGAGAAGACGGTCAAAGAGGCAGGCTCTCTCGAAAAATTCACGCAGCGCTGGGACCGGGCCCGCACCGGCATCGTTCTGACCGCGCATCCGACGTTCGGATTGTCGGACGCGCTCTATCGCCGGATGGTCGAGATCGCCGTTTCCGATTCCACCGGCGACGTCTCGATCGGTCTGCCGCACGCGCCTGAGCAGACGTTGACGCTCCAGCACGAGTACAAATGCTGTCAGGATGCGATCCGCAACCTGCGCGACTCCTACGAGGAATTGCTGCACGGGTTCTACAGCGTCACCGCGCAGGAGTTCGGTGAAGCCGCATTCAAGCTACGGCCGCGCCTTGCGACGCTTGCGTCGTGGATCGGCTACGATCTCGACGGCCGCACGGACATTGCCTGGACGTTTTCGTTCCAGACGCGCCTGCTGGAGAAGCGCGCAGCCCTCGCGGATATTCGCGAGCGCTTCGTCGTTCTGAAGCATAAACTCGACACCAGTGACGCCTCGGAACGGCTGGCCCGCCAAATCGTCGGTAAGCTTGACCTCGGCATTGCGTCGGTCGATGAGCAGCTCAAGGCGCTCGAAAGTTTCATGCATGATCCTTCGAGCCTCGCGAAGTCCGCCAACATCATCACCAAGACCGACGGCTATAACCTGTTGACGGTCGAGCCGTTGCAGACGCTGTTCGCGTCGCTGATCGACACGGTGCAAACTCCGCAGATGAAGCGCGCGATCGCTGCGCTCTCGGGCCTCGTCGAAGCGACCGGCCTCGGAACGTCGCACATCCACCTGCGCATCAACGCGCTGCAGCTCAACAACGCATTTCGCGCTTATGTGCACGAACCGTGGACGCGCGATCTGACCGAAAGTCAGTCGCTCGCCCGTATCGTCGACATGATCAAGAATTGCTCGCGCGAGTCGGTCAACTTCGCGACGCTCGACCTCGAAACGGCGACCGCCATCCGCCAGTTCGCGTTGATCTCGCAGATCCATAAGCACGTCGATAAGGAAACGCCGATCCGCTTCCTGATCGCGGAGTGTGAATCTCCGGCCACCGTACTGATCGCGGTCTTCTTCGCCAAGCTCTTCGGCGTCGATGACATCACCGATATTTCGCCGCTGTTCGAGACGCCGGCGGGCCTCGAAAACGGCTCGCGCATCATGGAGCGTCTGGTCGAGGAAGAGACCTATCGCGATTACGTGCGCGGCCGTAAGCGCATCAGCATCCAGACAGGATTTTCCGACGCCGGCCGTTTCATCGGCCAGATTCCGGCGACGCTGGCGATCGAGCGCTACTATCACGGCCTCGCCGCGCTGATGGATCGCGCCAAGCTCGAGGACGTCGAAATCCTGATCTTCTCGACGCACGGCGAGTCGATGGGCCGCGGCTGCCATCCCGGCACGCTGCACGCGCGCCTTCACTATCTCATGACCGATGAAGCGCGCCGCCGCTTCGCCGACGCCAAAATCCCTGTGAAGCATGAAACGAGCTTCCAGGGCGGCGACGGATATATGTACTTCGGCAATCGCGCCCTCACCACGCGAGCTCTTGCCACCGTGGTGATGGACGGCGAGATTCCCGAGCCCGAGTCCGATCCGTTCTATTCGGAGCACAACTTCAGTCTCGATTTCTTCTTGCGGCTGCGCGCCTTCCAGCAAGAGCTTTTCGCGCACGATGGCTATCGCGCCGTGCTTGGTGCCTTCGGCCCGAACTTACTGTTCAAGACCGGCTCGCGTCCCGTGAAGCGGCAGGGCGAACACACGTCTGATCGCGGCAACCCAGCCCGTATGCGTGCCATTCCGAACAACGCGATCCTTCAGCAGTTTGGCTACATCGCCAACGTCGTCGCTGGTCTCGGCACCGCCGTCGGCTCCGATCAGGATCGCTTCCACAAGCTCGCAAAAACGTCGAAGCGGTTGCGGTCTATGCTTGAGATGATCGCTCATGGCAAGCGCATTTCGAGCCTCAACGCGATGGGCGCTAATGCTCAGGTCTTTAATGCCGGCCTGTGGGCGTCGCGCGCTTCATGGGGGCGCGAGCAGGGATCGGAAGCCGCTTTCCGGACGCTGGCGATGCACTTGCTGCCCGACGGTCGTCAGGAAGCAATCAACGAACTCGTGCACCTCCTGCGGCTGGATGCGATCGATCTGCACGCGATCCTGGCGGACCAGGATATCGAAGACGGCATGGTTCCCGATGAGAACCGTTTGGAACTCGATCTGCTGCAGGCCCTGAGGCTGGCGTTGATCATGCGCATCTATATTCTCGCCGCACAGCTCCCGCGCTTTACGCCTCAGGATGGACTTTCGCACACTCAGGTTCTCGAAATGGCCCTGGGCCTCGACATCCCGGAAGTGCTGAGCGTTTTGCGCAAGGCGTTTCCGCACGGCGTCAAAAAATTCGATGAGGAAAGCGCGCCGGTCTTTGATGAGCACGCAACGTATCGTCCGCGCGGCATCGATGACTACGCCCGGCTTGAAACTGAAATTCTGACGCCGATGGAATCGTCCTACGAGGCCATTCGCGAAATCGGAACCGGCATTTCGCATCACTTCGGCGCGTTCGGCTGAGGCGGTTTCAGAAGAACGCACCAAGCGAAGCGAGCTTAGCGCGCTTCGCGTTTGTTGGTCGCGAAGCCGGTTCAGGCCTTCGGCTTCGACCCAGCCAAGTCGGACGCGGCGAGCGTAAAAACCTCGCCTTGGCTCGTTTCCGTATCGAGCCAGAGGAACGCCAAATCGGGTCGCGCCGCCTCCAAGAGCTCCTGACCTGTCCCGATCTCGACAACCAGATTTCCGGTCTCGGTGAGCCGCTCGGAAGCGCCGTCCAAAAGACGCCGCACGAGATCGAGCCCGTCGGCGCCGCCCAAGTGTGCGAGCGGCGGTTCGGCTTGATACTCGGGCGGAAATGCGGCCACTTCGTCCGCCGCCACATACGGCGGATTGGAAAGAATGAGATCGTAGCGTCCGGCTGGAAGCCCGTCGAACAGATCGGAGCGGAATGTTTGAATGCGCGTATTGAGGCCGTAGTCGTCAATGTTGCGCCGAGCGACCGCCAGCGCATCCGCCGAAATGTCGCTCGCGTGGATGTCCGCGTTCGGAAACGCTTCGGCTGCTAATATCGCGAGACAGCCCGAACCCGTGCAAAGATCGAGAACGCGACGGACCGCGAAGCGATCCGGAACGATCGACGCAAACCCGTCCTCGGACAGAAGCTCGCCGATGAACGAGCGCGGTACGATCACCCGGTCGTCGATGTAAAACCTATGACCCTGAATGTAGGCCCGGTTCGTCAGATACGCGGCGGGCTTGCGTGTCGTGATCCGCTCCGAGAGGATCGAGCCGATCGCGCGACGCTCATCCTTGAGCAGCCGGCAATCGAGCCACGGATTGATATCGTCGATCGGCAAGTCGAGCGTCGACAAGATCAGGAACGCTGCCTCATCGACGGCATTCGACGTGCCGTGGCCGAAAACGAGCTGCGCCCGCGTCATCGCCGTGACGGCATAGCGTAGCCAGTCGCGGACCGTGAACAGGTCGTCCTCGAAGGGTGAGCGGTCGGCGTCGGTCATCACGCGTTCGCCCGCACTCACGACGTCGCGGGCAACTCGTCAAATCCGATCAGACGCTGTGCGTCTTCGTCCCAGAGTTTCAGGCGCGCGCATTTCAAACTGTCGCGCAATGTCAGTTTATTGATCGCCTTCAATTCGGGGCTCGCGTTGAGACAGGCCATCAGACTGTAGTTGGGGATCATGCTGTTGAGGTGATGGATGTGGTGCAGACCAATGTTGCCGGTGAACCAGTTCAGTACGGTGGGCAGCTTGTAGTACGACGATCCCAGCAGCGCCGCGACCTGGAAGTCCCAGCCCTCGGCCTTCTCCCACGTCGTTTCCTCGAACTGATGTTGAATGAAGAACAGCCAGCCGCCAACAGCCGCCGCGATATGCAGGATCGGCAGCCCGACCCAGAGGACGTTGGCAAGGCCGAACACGTAAACAAGCGGCATGTAGAACGCCACCAGGGCGATGTTCAGTCCGATGACGCTACGCCATGTCTCGCGCGGTGGAAGGGCGTGGACCCACGGCAGGCGCTGCAGAATGAGGAAATAGGCCGGCACGCCAATTCCGAAAAGGAACAGCGGATTGCGATAGAGGCGATAGCGAAGTTTCTGAAGCGGCGGCAGTTGCAGATATTCGCGCACCGTCGCCGTGTCGATGTCGCCGGCGCCGCGCCGATCGAGATTGCCTGAGGTGGCATGGTGCTGCGCATGTTCCCGGCGCCACAGTCCGTAGGGAGCCAGCGTCAGCACGCTCATGCACCGGCCGACGAAATCGTTGAGCGGCCGCGAGGCGAGAAACGATCCGTGTCCGCAATCGTGCTGGATGATGAAGGCACGAACCAGAAGACCGGCAGCGGGGAGCGCCATGAGAAGCGTCGCCCAGTAGGCGTGCTCAACCGTCGCGAACATCATCCCAACGATAAGCACGAGCGGCACCAGCGTCGTGACGAGCTGCCGGATGGCCAGACGCGGCACCGAACCGCGATACTTCTGGCAGTGCGCAGCCAAGCGGCGAACGCGCTGTTTTTGCGTTTCCGGCATTGTCCCCGGCTGGCCGGACGTCGCCAATTGCATGTCGCGCTGACGCAGTTCGGCGCGACCTTCCACTTGCAGCGGCTGCTTGAGACTCAAGTTCAAAGCGGTGTCCCCCTTGAGTGGAATCACAAGCCGTCCACTCGTCGACGTCGGGTAGCATATTCACCCCATCTCACAAAACAGCGTTGAGGGGTACATCCATCAGAAAACCGTGTGTTTACGTGTGCAGTGCGGAATGGGCGTTGCGGCCTCCGGGACCAACATATTGGTCGCGTTGAATGAAAAAGGGGAGCCTGTATCGCCAGCTCCCCTCAATCGTTGTTTTTGTGTCATTTGTATGGATGAGCTTAGTGCTTGCCCCATATCTCGACAATTGCCGCACCTTTGCCCTTCGCGGACGAGTCGAAGAAACGTGACCGATAGCGCGCTTCGATATGGTCGATCGGCTCGCGACGTCCCTTGAGATCGATCGGCCCGTAGGTGCCGCCCGCGTCCACGCGCGTGCGGATCGGAACCGTTTCATCCGAGCCGTCGCTATAGAGGATCTTCACCTCGTTGAGCGTGATGGCGCGATCCCGGACGGTGACGCGAAGCCGTTTGAAGCCGCCTTCATTGGTGGCGATCGGAATGACGTCTTTATCGAAGCCGACGAAGCCGGCCGTCTGCGCCCCGAGCAGCAGCCATCCCTGGTTATACTTGCGGCCTTCGCCATTCACCCCGAGCCAACCGGGCGCATAACGCCCGAAGACCTCGATCCGGGCCTGACCATTGAAGTTCGGCCGCGAGCGATAGACGAGTTGAATTTCCTTGATGAAGCGGTCGCCCCGAAGATCGATCCAGCTTGTGCGCGAATTCTTCGGAATGTCGGCGTTGACGGCGAGCGTATCGCTTTCGCCGTTGTTGTAGACGACTTTCATTTCCGTGATGTGGATGTCGTTATCGAGCACCCGCAAACGGATTTTCGCAAACTTGCCGACCTCGTTGCCGATGCGGATAACGTCACGGTCGGTCAGGAACCCGACGGACTGGGCGCCGAACAGCACGTCACCACCCGGCGTCTGTTGCCCTGGCGCGGTCGGCGTTGCGATCGGCACGGTCGGCTTGACGGGAATGTTGTCAGCGTTGTCCGAACGGTCAGAGACGAGGTGCCGCGAGCGATCCGGCGTCCGCGAATAGCGGCGCTCGCCGTCGGAGCGATCCATGCGCCGGCCTTCGCTGTCTTGAATGCCGATGATCTGCAGCCGCCCGCGACCGTAGCCCGGCTCTTGCGTAATCTTGATCTTATCGATGAAGCGGTTTTCGTAGGTTGGATTGATGGGCCGGCTGCGCTCGCCCCAGTACATGTCGATCTGGCGATCCTCGTCCCAGACGGAACCGTCGCTGTAGACGACCTCGACGCGCCGGACGTCGAACAGCTTGCCCATCGCGTTTTTGATGCGAATGCCCTTGTAGGCGCCTTTCGCTTGGCTGACGTCGATCGTGTAATGGTCGAGCGAGAGATCGACGTCGGACTCGGCGATGATAATGAGTTTATCGCCGTGATGATGATGGTGATGGCGGTGCCAGCGGCGCGCGTCTGCGCTCGTCAAGGCCCCCATTCCCAGGACAACGCATAGCCCCAGTACCAGTCTCCGAAACATAACTAAAACCCCTCTGGTTACTAACGCCCGTGCCCCGACAACCGGCCGCACTTTAGCGGCGCGGAATTGAAAAGGCAGTGCTCTGAGGGAGTTTCACCCAGCTTTGCAAGCGTTCCGTTGAAAGCCTGGTGTGAATCTGCAACACAAACTTTCGGGCGACGGAAAAGGGTCTTGTCGAAGCGATTGTTGAGGGGCGCGATTGCGGAATTGCATCCGCTGAGGCGCGAAACATTTGAATGGCCTACACGCGATTTCGACGGCGCAACCGCGCAGTGTCGAGACGCAAGCGTTGCAGTTTAGCCAGCCACCTCAATCAAAGCGCCACATCTTGACAGTAAAATGCGAATCACATCCGGCATCCGCTTGAAATGGCCCCAATGATAAGATGTATGGTGTGGATAGAGTACTGGCGCCGTTCCACTATCCCCCACAGCGCGCTGGTTCTACTTTCACCCGCGGTCTCCCCCGACCGCGGGTTCTTTGTATGAGCTGTAGCGTGAGTTGCGCTTATGAGCGGCTCCAGGACGCGAAACCGGCGGCCTTGGCTTCGTCTTCGCTGCAGAACCAGCGCTCGCCTTTTTTCGTGTGGACTTTGGCGCGGTCGTAGCCTTGCGACCAAGGCAGCGCATAGAGCTTCGAAGACGCCCGGATCAAACCCTTGATCGGGCAGCCGTCGGGTGCATCACGCTTCGCATCTTCCCATTGCTGGTCGCGCCACTCTTGCGGCCGTTGGATCTCGCCCTGCCAGATGCCGCTTTTGGCGGTGCGGGCCTGATCTTCGGCGTCGTTGAGCGAACCGAAGAACGAGCGGACGGCGAAGACATAGCCGCGCTGCACCAGTTCCGTGGCGATATCCGTCGTGCCAATCATGCACGTTGCGAGAACGTTGCCGTCCGAATCCTGGCCGGCGGGCGTGCATTTGACCGTCTTGCCGCGAACAATGCGGGCCAAGCCGGATTTCGCCGCCTGTCCGCACTTCCAGAGACGGCCGTTGGCGCGGTGGCACGGTTGCCCCAACTCCGGGGCTTCCACCTCGTTGAGGTGAACCAGCATACCGTCGACACGCAGAACATCGCCGGAAATAGCGTAGGCCCGGCCTGAAATGTCGGTGCTGACTGTCACGGGCTTGGATGTGTCGGGTGTGACCGTCGCGACGGCGACGCCGTCCGCGCTTCTGAGAATGGGGCCGCCGATATAGATCAATCCCAACGCGAGCAAAGCGCCGGCGACGTGGCGCGGCTTGACCGGAGATTTTTGCGCAATGTCCGGCAACGCCTTTAACTTGGCGCTCGCCGCATCGAAGGGACCCCGAAGCATTCCGGTCAGCGGCGCCGAGATGCGGCCGAAAGCATCTTTGAGAACGGCCCGCACGAACCGCGCCCAGCGAATGGTAAGGTGAAAGAGCGCCGCCGCGAGATCGAGCAGGACATCGACGACAAACCACAGGAATCTCGAGAATTGCGAGCCGACGAAGGAAGCGCTGGCGCGGCCCGCATCGGCCCCGGCGTCGGCAACGTTCTTGACTTTCTCAACCGCTGCCGCGCGCACATCTTCAACGCGCCGCTGGCGATCAGCCCGCCGCACCAGCACAGTGGTGCGCACGTACTCCCGCCACTCGAAACCTTCGCTGCGCCGCCGCCAGCCGAACATCCTCTGCCAGTCTCCCCGCACGATTCGCGCGACAGTATTTGGAACGAAGTATGGCAGGCCTTTGTCTGAAACGCGGATGCCCACATTTCAGTACGGCCATTAAGCCGATCGCGACGGCCTCGGCGTCAATGATAACCCTCGCCGGGGCGCACCTTGCCCCGGAACGTCCAATACACGAAGACCGTATAGCCTAGGATAATGGGCAGAAGCAAAAGCGTTCCGACCAGCATGAACAGTTGCGAGCTTGGCGCTGCCGCCGCTTCCCAGACGGTCAGCGCGCCGGGAACCAGATACGGCACGTTGGAGATCACAAGCCCGAGAAAGCCCAGCAGAAACATCGCAACCGCCGCGATGAAGGGCTCCGCGTCATTGCCGACGATAGTGTCGATTCCTCTCCAGCAGCGATACGCCGCGTAGAGCGTGATGAGCGGAACGGGGGAGAACAGCAGAATGTTCGGCCATGAGAACCACCGCTCGGCGATGCGCGCGACGGAAAGAGGCGTCCAGAGGCTGATGATCGCCGTTGCCACCACCACGAGCAGCAGCGCGATCTTGGCCGCGTCGCGCGCCCACTCCTGCAACTCGCCGTCGGTTTTGTAGATCAGCCAGGTCGTGCCGAGCAGCGCGTAGCCTGCAATGAGGCTGACGCCGCAAAACAGCGAGAATGGCGTCAGCCAATCGAATGTGCCGCCGGTGTAGAGTCCATCCTGCGCCGAGAGGCCTTGCAAAAGCCCGCCGAGAACGACGCCCTGCGCGAACGTGGCAACCAGTGCGCCCCAGGAAAAGGCGAGATCCCAGAATTCCTGGCGCGGCTTTGCCACCCAGCGGAATTCGAAGGCGACGCCACGAAAGACAAGCGCCAGCAACATCACGATGATTGGAATATAAAGGCCCGACATCACGAGGCCGTAGGCTTTCGGAAATGCCGCCAGCAATCCGCCGCCGCCGAGAACGAGCCACGTCTGATTGCCGTCCCAGAACGGCGCGATCGTATTCATGATGACGTCGCGTTGCGGCTCGCGGCGCTCGAAGTGAAACAGAATGCCGAGCCCCAGACCGAAGCCGTCGAGGATGACGTAGAGCGTTACGCCGACCGCCAGGATCGCGGCCCAGATGAGCGGTAGCGCGTAAGACATCGTGTCCATCGAAGCTACTCCCCAGTTCCGAGCGCGCTGCGGGCCGCGTCCTTCGCGGCAGTGAGCGGATGCGCCCCGACGGAAGGATCACCGCCGGACGCTATTGCCGCGCCCTGTGGACCTTTTTCGATCAGGCGATTGATGTAGTAAATGCCCATCGAGAACACGCTCGTGTAGATGAGCACGAATAAAATCAGCGTCGTCAGCACGGCGCCGAACGCAACCGGTGATACGCCGTCCAGTGTTCGCAGAACACCATAGACGAGATAAGGCTGCCGCCCCGTCTCGGTCACCCACCACCCGGCGATGATCGCGATGAACCCGAGTGGCCAAGCATAGGTCAGCGGTCGCAGATACCAAGTGCTGTCGAACAGCTTGCGACGCCACCACAGGAAGGCTCCGACAAAGCCGATCGCGATCATCAGTAAGCCGATGCCGACCATCGCACGGAAGGCGAAGAAGACCGGGATCAACGGCGGCCTGTCTTCCGCCTTGAAATCCTTGAGTCCTTTAAAGAGTCCGTCCATCCGATGTGTAATGATGAGGCTGGCGAGATGTGGGATGCCGATCTCGAAATGGTTCTTCTCGGCCTTGGCGTCCGGCCACGCGAATAGAAGCAGTTCTCCCGGCTTGCTGCCGTCCCAATGCGCTTCCATCGCCGCGACTTTCACCGGCTGATGCTCTGCCGTGTTAAGTCCATGCGCGTCACCGATGAACAATTGCAGCGGCGCCAGGATAGCGACCATGCCGAGTCCCATCCGGATCATGGTCTTCGATTCTTCGATGAAGCGATTGGCAACCAGATAGCGCGCGCCGACCGACAGCACGACCAGCGATGTCGTGAGATACGCGGCGGTGAACATATGAGAGAAGCGGTACGGGAAACTCGGATTGAAGACGATCTTGAACCAGTCGACCGGGTACGCGATGCCGTCCTTCATCTCGTAGCCGGCGGGTGTTTGCATCCAGCTGTTTGCGGACAAGATCCAAAAAGCTGAAATCGACGTACCGAGCGCGACCAAGATGGCGGATAGCACATGCAAGTTTGGCGGCACGCGCTGCCACCCGAACAACATGATGCCGAGGAATGTCGCCTCGAGGAAAAACGCGGTCAAAACCTCATAGCCGAGAAGCGGCCCGATGACGTTGCCGGCGACCGTAGAGAAGCGCGCCCAATTGGTCCCGATCTGATAGGAAAGCACGATACCTGAGACGACGCCCATCGCGAACGACACGGCAAAAATTTTTGTCCAGAAGCGCGCGAGCGTGCGATAGCGCTCTTCACCGGTCATGCGCCAGCGCACGAGCAGGGTCGCGATGAAAGCCGCGAGTCCGATCGAAAAGCTAGGGAAGATGATGTGAAACGTGATCGTAAAGGCGAATTGGATGCGCGCGAGAAAAATGGCGTCCATATCCATCGCGAAGCACCTCCATCGATTCTTTCGGTGCGACCATAGTACGGTTTGCAGCCAAAGTCTCGGAAGCTAGGTGCGAAAAGGACTCAGTTTTGCTGCGCGACCTGCGGGTTCGGCGACTGCCAAAATCTGATGACGCCGTCCTGGCCGCCGGTTAACAGGGTCCGTCCGTCATTCGTGAAGGCCACCATCTTGGCCCCAGAGCCGATGCCGGGGAGCGCCAAAAATTGCCGAGAGCGTTTCAAGCTCCTGACGCGCACGACGCCGTCGGCAGAAGCCGACGCCAACAGTTCGTCGAAACTCGACACCGCCAACGATGTGATGCGCGCCCTCTGCCCCGTCAAAACGCGTTGCGACCGGTAGGAATTAAGCGACAGCACCTTAACCGATCCGTCGAGGCTGCCGGCAACGAGCGTTGCACCGGTCGGCGCGAAGGCCAGTGCCGAAACGAAATCGCTGTTGTTGCGATACGTGCGCCGCGCGTCGCGTCCGTCGATATTCCAGATCCGGATGCTGCGGTCGGCGCCGCCCGATGCGAGCCACTGCCCCGTCGGATCGGCGGCCACGGCCTGCACGGCATTTTCATGTCCTTCGAGAATGGCCGCCGGCTTGCTTTCCGATGACGTTTCCCAGATTGCGACCGTCCAGTCGTGGCTGGCGGCGGCGACGCGATCTTCAGAGCCCGCGAACGTCACCGCCCAGATGCGCGCGTCGTTCCGCTTGAAACGATAGAGCCGCCGCTTCGTATCGAGATCGTAGACGGCAACGGCGCCGTTGGCGTGCCCCGTCGCGACGCGGTTGTTTCGCACGGCCAGCGACGTTGCCGGTCCGTCGTCGAGTGCGATGACGCCTTTGAAATCGTGCGTGTCGTACGACCAGATGCGAAGCTCCGGCTGGTTCGATGCCGTGACGATCAATCGCCCGTCGCCGCTGAGCCCGAGTTGCTCGATGGCGCCGTCGTGCGCCTTGATCTCGGCCGTCTGTTTGAGTGCCGGCTCGGCCGTCGCCGCCTTTGTGATGGCGCCGGTCGTGATATTTGCTTCATCCACTCGGAGGAGCGACGGCAGACGGTCGTGGAACGCGAAGCCGACCGCGACGAGCGTCAGCGCAATAATGATCTTGGATTTAAGTCCGCGCGTGAGCGGACGGCGGCCAACGTCCGGTGCTGGCCGCAGCTTTGATTTCGATCGCTGCTTCTCGGCCGATGCCCGCGGCGGTGGCGGCAGCGCCGGGAGCTTCTCCTGAGATTTCTTTTTCTCAGGCTTGATCCGTGCAGCTTTGGGCTTGTCGGCAGCGGCCGGCTTCTTGAATGCGGTCGCCTTCGGAGCCGCTGGCGGCGCAGGCGGAGCGATATTGGCCTCAGCGGGCTGCTTCAGTGCATCGACAAAGTCGAGCAGCCCGCCCTTCGGTCCTGGCGCGTCGGGCGGTGGCGGAACGGCCGTGCTGACGATCGCATCGGCGGCGCGCTGTTCTTCGTCTTTGCGCCGGCGGACTTCGGTCTTGTCCTTGAAGCGTTGGAAAATACCGGGCCGTTCGGGCTCGGGAGCCAACAGCGCGCTGCGCCAGACGGCGACCGATTTCGGACGGCTGTCGACGGCGAGCGATAGTGCGTGCTGCACGGCATCGAGGAACGTGCCGCGATAGCCGCCGAGCGCGGCTTCGCGCACCGGCACCATCTCGTCCTTGAGCATCCGTGATGGCGAGTCGGGCGGCCGCTTGCCGGACACCGCGTGATAGAGCGTCGCCGCGAACGCATAGATGTCGGTCCACGGACCTTGCTGGCGGCTCGTCTCGGCATATTGCTCGTAGGGGCTGTACCCGGGCTTGACGAGCGCTGACACCGTCTTGGTCTTCGAATGCGCCGCGATATCGCTGCGCGCCGCGCCGAAATCAATCAACACCGGATCGCCGGAACTGCGAATGATGATGTTGTCGGGCGCAATGTCACGATGCAGGAAATCGGCGTTGTGGATCATTTCCAGCGCATCGAGCAGCGGCCCGACGATGGCGTCGAGTTCCTTCTGCCGCGGCGCTCGGCCGAGATCCTTCAGCCACGCCTTGAGGCTTTTGCCTTCCTCGAAGTGCAGCACCATGTAGGCGGTGTTGTTCGCGCGAAAGACGCGGTGCACCTTGACGATATTGTTATGGTTGAATTTCGCCAGCGTCTGCGCTTCGTCAACGAAACGGTCCAGACCCCAATTGTAGTCGCTCTTACTGCCTGCCGAGCGCGGAGCTGCTTCGAGGTTCGCTGAGCGCGCCGCAAAATCGCTCGGAAAATACTCTTTGATGCTGACGAGCCGCGAAAGGTTGGGTTCTTCCGCGAGATAGGTGACGCCAAACCCGCCCGCTCCGAGGACGCGCACGATTTTATAATCGCCCGCTAACTCGGTTCCGTCAGGTAAAGCGACAAGTTGCGTCATGATCCCCACGCGCGTGTTCGCGCTTGCGGTTGTTCCATCCTCGCGCTGGCATCAAAACAAGCCAGCCCATCACCCTTGTCTATGCTTCGCACGCATGACGCAAGAATATGGCTTCACGGCGGGCAATGAACCTTGGATGAATAAATCCCGATGGTGTCTCTTTCCGGCCATGTTGCCGCCGCCATCGCTGCGCCAGATTCGCGAGACGTGATTTGGGCAGAAATCATGACGGGCGCGCATTCGCGAACGGGAATATGGGCGGTTGGAGCAATATCGGCTCTTGCCTTTTTCGGCATGTCCGCAACGGTCGTGCGGAGTATCGGCAACGACCCTCTGCAAATCGTTTTGCAGTTCGCATACGCGGCAAAGTCTGCCATTTCCGAAGGCTACCGCGTGGCGCCGGCGCTGATGCTCGGCTTGGCGCTCGCAATCGCCTCCCTGCTGCTCGCGATTTCCATGTGGGTGGCGCGCTATACCGCCTGCTTTTCAGCGGAAGCGGCGCGCCGCTGTCGCATTGTCAGCGCACATGGCGCTCCCGAGGCGGCCCTCACCCGCGAACCGGCGCTTCTCGCTCACACGGGACAACCCTTCGTTGAGATCGAAGCCGGAAGATCGACGACGCGTTGCGCCATCGCCGGAGACATGCTCACGATCGGACGCGGGGATGACAATGACATTCGCATCCCAAGCCGCGCCGTTCATCGTTATCACGCCGCAATTCACCGCGAAGACGATAACTGGCACATCACTGATTTGTCGGGCGTTGAAGGTGCCGGGCTGACTGTGAATGGACGTCGTTGCGGAGAGACCTGCCTAAGCGACGGCGATCTCATTCGGTTGGGTCCAGGCAAACTGCGGTTTCACGCTAGGCCCGAGTAAAAGTTGCCTTCCTTCGAGCTTCGGCTCGCGTTCCAGTTCCTGCGTTGCGCAAATGAATTTAACGGCGCGGCTTGGCCGTGATCGTCAAACCACGAGGAGAGTCCAGAATGGCCAGCGAGCGGGGCGAAACGACCGGCGGCAACGAGGCGAAAGCTGCGAAAGCACATAAATTCCTGGGGTCATTGCGCGAAGCCTTGCTCGCCGCCGGGAAAGACGATGCGCCGCTGGAGATCGCGCAGTCACCGAAGCCGCGATCGGTCTCGGCCGCCGCCAACGATGATCACACGCCGCCGCCGTTGCCGCCGAAGCCTCAGAGCCTGAGCGCCGAAGAAGCGGCCCGGCTGGCGCGGACCGCCCCCGAACCGACGGCATCGGCTCCGCAGGCCGCTGCCGCCTTGAAAGACGATAGCGACGTTCCTCCGACGACCCGCGTCGTGCGGCCCGAAAATCGGGCAAAGAAGGTTGTTGCCGCAGAAACCGACACCGAACAGCAGCCCAAAACCGTCCTGGTGCGCGGCCGCCAGCAAATCGAGCGCGGCGTTTTTGAACGCGATCCCGTCGTCGGCTTCCTCGTCGTCGTCGGAGGGCCGGGCCTCGGCTCTTACCGCCCGATTTTCGAGGGCAACAACACTGTCGGGCGGGCCAGCAGCAACCGTATCCCGCTGGATTTCGGCGACGATGCCATTTCGAACGAGGCGCAGGCGTATTTGCGCTACGATTCGAGCGATCGGTCTTTCCTCTTC
>Ga0182738_1002704_pt1 | contig 20879 bp, 16 predicted proteins | sample eDN5th30CBELigMG_FD_128876 | JGI IMG/M metagenome (GOLD analysis project Ga0182738, IMG submission 128876) | Enriched Miracle-Growth compost microbial communities from Emeryville, California, USA - eDNA 5th pass 30_C BE-Lig MG (version 2)... ... | reverse complement strand
CGGGCTGGACATCTGCCATTACCACACCGATTCGATGTCGATCCAGGCCGAGGACGCGATTCGCAGTGCCGGCAACCGGCCCTTCTACCTCCAGATCGACTACCACACCCCACACGGTGATTCGCGCCCGCCGATCGGTCCCGAGCCGGCCCCGCGTCACTACGACACTGCCCTGCGCACTCCCGGTCCTAGGCCGGCCGGTTTCAACGAACGGGATATCTCCGACAAACCCCAGTATTTGCAGGACGCCGATGCGGCGGCCCCGCTGACCGGCAACGAGATCAAGCAGATCGACACCGAGTACCGCAAGTCAATCGAGGCCCTGCGATCGGTCGACGACGGGGTCGGGCGCATCATCAAGGCTCTGCGGGAGAGCGGCCGGCTCGCCAACACCTATGTGATCTTCACCTCGGACAACGGTTTCTTCACCGGCCAGCACCGGATCAGCCGCGGCAAGCTGCTGCCCTATGAACCCGCGCTGCGGGTACCGTTCGTGATCCGCGGCCCCGGCATCAAACCGCGGACCAAGAGCTTCGAGCCGGTCGCCAACCAGGACGTCGCCCCGACCATCCTCAAACTGGCCGGGGCCAAGGCGGCCCTTTCGATCGATGGCCGCTCGATGAAGCGCTTCTGGCTCAATCCGAAGAAGCGGTCGCGCCGGCCGATCCTGCTTTCCAGCTACCAGCAGATCACCCACTTGATCCCCGGGGACTATCCCGACGATCAACACCAGACGGCCGGCTCGAGTGGCGCCCGTAAGGGGGCCAGTGCCTCGGTCAAGAGCCCAGACCAAAATTACGTCGGGATCAGGCTCGGGCCCTACAAGTACATCCGCTACGAGAACGGTGAGACCGAGCTCTACGTGCTGCGCGACGACCCGGCCGAACTCGATAACCGGGCCGCCGATCCCCGATACCGCCGGATCATCAAGTACCTGGACACCCAGCTCGAGATCCTCCGTGGCTGCAAGGGTCAGACCTGCCGCAACTGGGCACCCAAGTGGCCCCAGCCTCCGGGTTAGGGTAAAGCCCGGTGCCGGGCTTTACGAGGCTTGCGGTTAGCCCTGGTTCCCGCCTAAGGGGACCAGCTTCTTGCCGTTTACGCGGTAGACGCCGATCGTGTTCTTACCTGGGTGGACCGAGGCCGGGTTGATCAGGGCTCCCCAGTGGACCTGGCCGTCGAAATTGAAGGGACGGGCGGTTCCCTCGACCTTCCCGTTCATCGCTATCGCGAAGAGCGGGGCCTTCTTCGGCGCCTTGGGGACCGTGCCGTTCCAGGTGCCGGTGATGAACATCGGAACCAGGTCCTCGCCGGGGTCGTAGGCCTTGGCCAGATCGGGTTCGTCCAGCAGCGCGTCGGTCGTGCCGGGTGGCACCGGCTTGACCGCCCGGCCGATCAGTTGCGGGGCCGGACCGAGCGTGTAGAAGGGGCCGGTGCCGAGCCTCTGGTCGGCCCGAGAAATCGCCTTGTCCCGCTGCCGGACCATGGTCGGGACGTTCGATTCGTAAAGGTTGCCCTTCGGGTCGGTGATCGTGATCGGGCGGTTCGGGACCGGTCCCTGCAACGGAACCCCGTCGGTCTTGTACATGCCCGCCACTCCGAGGGTCTTGCCGATCGTCGGGACGATGTCGAGCGTCATGCTGTGCTTGGGAGAGACTTTCCCTTGCTTCTGGCCGGGGTACTTGATGAAGAGCGGCGGGTTGGCGACTTCACCCATCGCCCGCTTGTCAGCCTGGCGCTGAGGGACCCCGTTGCCTTCGAAGGAGATGCCGTGGTCGGCGGTGACGATCACCAGAGCCTTGTCCCAGAGCCCCATCGATTCGAGCTTGCGTCGCATCTGGCCGAGCAGTTTGTCGGCGAAGCCGGTCTGCACGTACATCCGATCCTGCGATACAGCGATCCCGTTCGAGTTGACCATCCAGTTGCCGAGGCTGCGGGAGAGCTGTTCGAGCGGCGAGTCGTTGTACTGGTTGCCCTGCAAGTCGTACTTCCACACCTGATGCGGCAGGTGCATGTGCATCACCGTGAAGCCACGGTCGCTGTCCGGCACCTGCTGGATGAACTGCTCGTAGAGTTCAGGGTCCGACTTGGGCTCGGCCTTGACCGCCAAATCGCCGCGCTTCTTCTTGCGCTTGCCGAGCTTGACCGGGTCCTCTTCCTGGCTGCCTTGGCCGAAACCCTCGAAGTTGGAACTGACATCGGGCAGTTTTCGGGCCAGGCCGGGTGGCAGCACCAGTTTGCCCTCGACGATCTTGAGGTCCTGGTAGAGCGCCTTGAGCCGGGTCAGCTGGCCCGCGTTCGCTTCCTGGTCCGGGCAGAGCTCGTCGGGGCAGATCGCGGTCACCGGTTCCAGCACATGAAGCTTGCGGCCCTTGCTGAATTGGCTGAACATGCTCAGCGGTTGCTCCTGCCAGGTCGGCAGGGTGTCGGCCGGCTGATTGATCCCGGTCAGGATCCCGGGCACCGCGTGGGGGGTGTAGAAGGCGGTGGTGGTCTGGTTCTTGTACCAGGTGCTGGATGCGGCGAGCCGGGCGAAGTCGGGGAAGCGATTCGCGGCGATCTTCCCGTCCTTGGTCATCAGGTTCGAGGTGCCGAGCTCATCGAAGATCATCAGCACGACCGGGGTGTCGTTCCCGGAGTTGGCGGCGATCTCGAAGTCACCTTCCTTGGGGAAGATCAGATCGGTGGTCTTCGAGTTGAAGATGAAGAGCGCCAGCACCACCACCGGCGCGATGATCAGGATGTCCATCAGGTTCTTGACGAAGACGAACCGGAAGACCATCCAGCCCAGCAGGGCGCCCAGCCCCAGCGAGACGAGCAGGACCAGAGCCGACCTGGCGCTCAGAACATCCGAGACCACCTGGGTGAAGAAGAACATGGAAATTCCCGTGAGCAGCAGGAAATGGAGGCCGTAGTAGACCCTGGCGCTGACTTTGCTCACCACCCATTCGATCGCCAGCAGGACCAGCGGTGGAACCAGCGTGAAGCCGATCGAGAGGATCAGGATGTCGCCGGTCGAGTTGCCCCGAGCGACGAAGAAGTCGGGATTTTTGCCGAGCAGGTCGAGCAGCGGCTGGACGAAGGCCAGGGTCCAGAGTGCCGCCAGGTGGCCGCCGCCAATGAGCAGCTGCCCACGGGTGGGCTCCGGTCGTCCGAAAACCGCCGCCAGACTCTTCTTCAATTCTCCCCCCGAACTCTCGCTCGGCCTGCTCAACTTCGTTACCGCGGAGATGCCAGGTAGAGGACACGGTCACCGGAGGGCAGCTCTTCACGGCGTTCGACCGTGAACCGTTTCTCGAGCTCCCGCTCGAAATTGCCCTCTTCGTAGTCGGGGTTGGCCCCGTCATGCTTGTTCGCCAGCAGCGCCCGGACCATCGGGTCGGTTCGCTTCGGGAACTCGATAAGCAGCGTGGTGCCCATGTCCCGGGCCCACTGTAGGAAGTCGGCTACGGGTATGTTGGCGCTGATCGAGACGTGATGGATCAGGGCCAGCGCCAGCATCAGGTCCGGCGCGCCGCGGTCGACCAGGGTCTTCCGTTCCAGGCCTCGCCAGCCCAATGCCGGTGAGGGATCGGCCAGGTTTGAGACCAGCGGCAAGATCTTGGTGTTGCCTTCTTCGCGCAGCGATCGGTAGAGCGCCTCGACGGTGGCATGGTCGAAATCGAAGGCGACGACCCGGTCTGAGTTCTCGGCCGCGATGCGGGAGTAGGCGCCGTCGTTGCAGCCCATGTCCCAGGTCAGACCCGGCTTCTTCTCGGCGGCCACTTCGGCGACGAAGGCCTGCTTGCGTTTGTCGTCGTCATCGGAATAGGTGTTCGACTGGCGGTATCCGCTCCACGAAGTCTCGCCGGCCTTCCACTTCAACTTCGAGACCAGCCGATTCATCGATTCGAGCTGAGCCTTGATCTGACCGGGCTTGACTTGGCGGGTGTTCTTGTTCGCCTCGGCGCTGCCGGGGCCGGACTTGTTGGCCCGGCGGTCGAGTCTCGCGTGAAGGGAGGTGTGGAGGAAGACGCCGCGGCGCAGGCGGTCCCTGAGGGAGAAGACCTTGATCGCGTCGATCGGCTGGATACCGTCGATCGAACCTCGCAGCCAGGGCTGGAACGGGATGTCCTTGTGGGCCTGAAAGAGCAGCGGATAGAGGTAGAGCATGCAGAACTGGCGATACGCGATCCAGGGTTCACCTTCGGTCTGCTTCTCGAAGCTGCCGATGTCGATGAAGGTCGGCTGTGACCCGATGAACTGGACGTTGTAGGGGGTGGCGTCCTTGAGGTCCAGCCCGTTCTCGATCGCTTCGGCCCCGAGTTGAAGCTGCAGTTTCGCCGCGTCCTGCAGCATGCTGAAGGTCCACTCGTAGGGGTAGGAGACGAACGGGATTCGGTCATGCTCGAGCACCTTCGAGACTCCGGTCGGGAGCAGCTCCTGGTCGATCCCTGCGGTCGCGGGATCGACTTCGCGGGTGCCGACCACCTGGCCGGAGGAGATCATCTTCTCGAGCAGGGGAGTGGCCGAGAGGGCGTCCCAGTCCTCGGTGCCTTCCGGGCTCAGCGCCCGGTATATCGCGTCGTCGGTGACGACGACGCGGCTGTCACGGTCTCTGAACGAGCCCGGTTCTGCGGCTGTCACTGCCTTACTGCTCGGCGGGCTTGTCGTCGGAGGTCTCGGCGGGGGCGGCCGTGGCGACAGCGGCTTCCGGCGTCTCCTCATCCTTCTTCCAGAAGAAGATCTTCTTCTTCAGGTTCGAGCCGAAGGTACGGAAAGCTGCACCGATGCCGGCGATGCCGGCCAGTACTGCGGCAAGGGCGGCGCTGACGCTGCCGGGGTCCAGATAGGCGAAAATGTGCATTAGTGATCCTCTCTTGATCGGGACCGGCAATGCCTTTGTTTAGCGGCTGGCGTTGACCGGCCGCGGAATGTTACTCAATCGTGACCAAGGGGTCGCCGGATGCGACCGCATCGCCAACAGAAATGCTGACCTTGCTGACCTTGCCGTCCTTGTGCGCGGTGATCTCGTTCTCCATCTTCATGGCCTCGATCACGCAGACCAGATCGCCTTCCTTGATCTCCGCGCCCTCTTCGACTTCGAGTTTGAAGATCGATCCCTGAAGCGGTGAAGCGAGCACCGGGCCGCCACCGCCACCACCGCCGCCGGCCTTCTTCTCGCGCTTCGGCTTGGGGCCACCCGCTCCGTTTGGTCCCGCTGCTCCGTTGACCGCCGCGAAGCCGGTCGCCTCGCCGATCACCTTGACGTCGAACCGCTTGCCGGAGACCTCGACCAGGTAATCGCGGGCCACCTTCTCGCCCTCGCCTTCGGCCGGTTCCGGGATCGACTCGTCCGCCGGAGCGGTCGTCTTCAGCCACTTCTTGTCTTCCGTGAGGTCCTTGCAGGTTTCGCCACGGGCCCACTGCTCGGTCCGCAGGATCGTCTTGTGGAAGGGGATCAGGGTCGAGAGTGGGGCGATCTCGTACTCATCGAGTGCCCGCAACATGCGCTTGGTGGCTGCTTCGCGGTCCTCGTCCCAGACGATCAGCTTGGCGACCATCGGGTCGTACATCGGGGTTACCTCGGAGCCGGCCTTGACGCCGGAATCGACCCGCACGCCGGGCCCCGAGGGCTCGTCGTAGGCGTCGATCGGGCCGGGGGCGGGAGCGAAGTTCATGTGGGCCTTCTCGGCGTTGATCCGGCACTCGATCGCCCAGCCGTCGATTTTGACGTCTTCCTGCTTGAGGCTCAGTTCCTCCCCGGCGGCGATCTTGATCTGCTCGCGGACGATGTCGACGCCGGTGATCATCTCGGTCACGCAGTGCTCGACCTGGACCCGGGTGTTCATCTCGAGGAAGAAGTACTCGTCGCCGACCTGCATACCTTCGATCGTGCCGGCCGAGAAGTAGCCGACGGCGCGGGCCGCGTCGGTGGCGATCTTGCCGATCCGCTCGCGCATCTCTTCGTCCACGTGCGGGCCGGGGGCCTCTTCGATCAGCTTCTGGTGACGGCGCTGGATCGAGCAGTCGCGCTCCCCGAGGTGGATCACGTTGCCGTGCTTGTCGGCCAGGACCTGAACCTCAACGTGGCGCGGATCTTCGAGGTAGCGCTCGATGTAGACCCGGTCGTCGTTGAAGAACTTCATGCCTTCGCGCCCGGAACCCTCGAAAGCGTCGGCCAGATCGTCAGGGGTCATCGCCACGCGGAAGCCCTTGCCGCCACCACCACCGACCGCCTTGCAAGCGACCGGATAACCGGCGGATTCCGCCTGTACCTTCGCTTCTTCGAGGTCCTTGGCGGGCTCGGTCGCGCCGGGAACGATCGGCACGCCGGCCTTCTCCATGACTTCGCGGGCCATGGTCTTCGAACCCATCGCGTCGATCGCTGAGGCGGGCGGGCCGATGAAGACGATCCCGGCCTCGTCGAGCGCGCGGGCGAAGTCGGAGTTCTCGGCGAGGAAACCGTATCCGGGGTGGACGGCCTCGGCCCCGCTGTCCTTGCAGGCTTGGATGATCTTCTCGATCGAGAGGTAGCTCTCGGCCGGAAGCGCCGGTCCGATCAGGAAGGCCTCATCACAGGCCTTGACGTGCGGGGCATCCCGATCGGCTTCCGAGTACACGGCGACGGAGGTAATTCCCATCTCCTTGCAGGCACGGGCAACACGGATGGCGATTTCGCCACGATTGGCGATCAGGATCTTCGAAAACATAGCCCGAGCAGTCTATTTATCTGCCAGAAACCGGGCTTTGCCATTCACTCCCGCCTTTCCTGCCCGCCGAGACGACGATCCCTCCAAATCGAGAAGGCAGTTGGAGGCGATAATCGCCCACTTCTGCCATCGCGATTCTCCGGGTTTACGCAGGGGGAGGCGCGGGGCTGCGGGGTTTGGTTCCATCGGGGCGCCGGTTGAGAGGCGGAAGCTTAGGATCCCTAAGACGATGATCGAACTTCAGTCTCACTCTGTTGTCTCTGATGGCCAGCTCGAACCGGCGGGCGTGGTGGAGGAAGCCGCGAAAGCCGGGGTCGAGGTGCTGGCCCTGACCGACCATGACGGGGTGGCCGGAGTGCAGGAGGCGGTCGAGGCAGGGGAGCGGCTCGGGGTGGAGATCGTGCCGGCGGTCGAGATGTCGTCGGTCCATGAGTACGCCGAGGACCTGCATATCTGCGGCTACTGGGTGGACGTCGAGAAGATCACCCCGGCCTGCGAGCGGGCCCAGGAGGAACGGCGGAACCGGGCCAAGAAGATCGTCCAGAACCTACGGGACCACGGCTTCGACCTGACCTTCGAGGACGCCGTCCGCGAGGCCGGCGCCGCCGACGCGATCGGCCGCCCGCACATCGCCAAGGCCGCCGGTGCCACCGGCAACCTCGGTCCGTTCTTCGAGGAGTGGCTCGTCCCGGGCGCGAAGGCCTTCGTCTCGCGTGAGTGGCCGGACGCGAACGAGGCCTGTGCGCTGATCCGCGCGGCCGGCGGCGTGCCGGTGATCGCCCATCCCTACTGGGACATCAAGGTGCCGGAACAGGTCGAGGAACTGATCCGGGCGCTCGACATCGGTGGAATCGAGGTCTTCTACCCGTCGCACACCAAGGCCCAGACCCAGCATCTGCTTGACCTGGCGAATGAGCTCGGGGTGACCGCCACTGCCTCATCCGACTTCCACGGCCCCACCCATAAGACCTTCAGTCGCTTCGGCGCCTACCAGACCTACGACCTTGGTGAACCGGCGGTACCGCCGCGTGACCGCCGACGATAAGAGGGTTTTCAGACTTATTCACTGAAAAGTCCGCTGTTGCCGGGTGGCGGCGGACAGGTCCGTTAGGATTGTTCCACAATGCTGACCGATCTTCACGTGCATCTGCGCGACGACGAGTTTGACCTGACCCCCGAAGTCGCCTTCACCCCGGAGAACGTCGGTCGCTATCTGGAGTCGGCAAGGGCGAAAGGGATCAACGCGCTCGGGGTCTCGGAGCACATGTACCGCTTCCGACAGGCGCGGCAGGTCTGGGAACACCCTTCATGGACACCCTGGGCCACCGACGATCTCGACGCCTACTGCGAGTTCATCCGCAATGAAACACCGCTGCTGCTGGGAATCGAAGCCGATTACCTGGCCGGCCGCGAGGAGCAGATCGAGGAATACCTGGCCGGCCGCGACTGGGACTACGTGATCGGCTCGATTCACTTCATCGGGGACCTCGAGGTCAACGACGAGTCGGAAGCGAACGTGTGGAACGGCCAGCTGGGTGACGTCGACGCGATCTGGGACGCCTACTTCGACCACCTCATGCGGGCGGCACGCAGCGGCCTCTACGACATCATGGCCCACCCAGACTTGGTCAAACACGGGGGCACCACCACTCCACAGCCGACCCGGGACCGGCGGCACTGGTACGAGCCGGCGGTGGCGGCGATGGCCGATTCCGGCGTCGCGATCGAGCTTTCGACGGCCGGGTTCCTGGAACAGGTGGGCGAGCAGTATCCGGATGTCGAGTTCCTCCGTCTGGCGGTCGAGGCCGGGGTTCCGGTGGCGCTCTCAAGCGACGCCCACATGGCCAGCGAGCTGGGCCAGTTCTACGACCGCGCCCTCGCCACGTTGGCCGAAGTCGGGGTCGACCAGATCTCGACCTTCGAGCACCGGACCCGTACCGAGCTGCCGCTCAGCGCCGATCCGGACGAAGCGGCTGCCGGTTGGTTCAGCGCCGGACCCGGACGGTTCGGCTCTTCGTGACCCGCTGTCCGGCCGCGGTGATCCCGGTGACCTGAACGTAGAGCCGAAAGTTTAGGCGCTTGCCCAGCCGCGCTCGCCGAGGTTTGACCCGAAGCACGTGGCGGTTCTTCAGTCGCTTCACCTTCTTAGTAGCCATGGGGCGGAGGCGGGCGTTGCGCTTGGCCGTGCCGAGCGCTACCCGTAGGCGCATCTTGGGTTTGGCCCGAGCCACGATCCGCACCCCACGCTTCTTCAAGGCGTGAAACTTCATCCGCTTCGGCGTACGTAGCTTCAGGCTGAACCCGCTCGGCTTGGTCGGCTCACCCGGCACAACCACGGTCCGCTCCTCGACCGTCTGCTGGCCGGAGTTGTCGGTCGCTGTGAAGGAAACCTCATACCGGCCCGGCTGGGTGAAGGTGTGGTTCACCGCGGCCGTGTCTCCGCGCTGGCCCCCGCCGAAATCCCAGACAGTCGACTTGACGCCCATCGCATCGCTGACCGAAGCGGCGAAGGTGACCCCCGATCCGGCTTCGACCCGGGTGGGGAAGTTGTTGACAGTGACCTTCGGCGGCGTTCGGTCGAGACCGCCGACCTCGATCGAGCGGTCGCCCGGACTCGCTTCATGGTTCCAGGCGACCAGCAGGTCGCCGTCGGGGGTCACGGCGCTCGCCGGGTTCACATACGGCGAATCGCCGATCTTCACCGGGGTCGCGAAATTGAGTCCGGGCTGGCGCCAAGTCGCATAGATCCCGTCCTCAGCCCGGATCAGGACGTACTCGGTGCCGTCCGCGGCGACCCGGAACGTGTCGAAGGGGATGTAGGGGTCACCCATCCCCGCCAACGGGATCGGGACGGCGGCGCCGAAATCACCGCCCGGCGTCTTCGTGAATGCCCAGTACTCGCGGGGCGAGGCCTCGGCGTTGCCCGAGAGCACATGCAAGTTCTGGTCATCATCGATGCCGAAGCCGCCGATCCCGTTCCCGAGCAAGGGATGCGGGGCGAACGTGCTGATCAGGCCGGGCGGACGGATCAGGACCCGGGACCCCGCGGATCCGCTCAGCCCGACCGCGATGGTGCCGTCTCCCAGCACGATCGCGCGCGTGGCAAAGACCTCGTTCGGCCAGGTCGCCTCGCCGATGTCGGCTGAACCGGTGAGGGTCGGACTGCGGAACGAGACTTGGATTCGCGAGGTCTCGTTCGTGGGGGGAGGGTTGGTGGTGGTCTTTCGGCCACGAGTGACGATCGCGATCGTGTTCTCGGGACCCCACGTGACCTTGGGCTCGATGTAATCATCGTAGGCTGGCGGCAGGAGATCGTCGTCCACGGTCACCAGCCCGAGGGTCGGACTGGTTCCGAAGCTGATCGTGTCCGGCGGGTTGGTGGCCAGCTTGTGCGAACAGGCGACCGCGACCCCACCGTCTGGTCCCGCTGCCGAGTCGACGAACCGACCGCAACCGACCGCGGGCTGGTGCGGGGTGAACGTGCTACCCGGCGGTCGGAAGGACTGCTCGGCGGGGGCGACCGAGGAGGCGATCCCCCAGATCGCGTATATGCCGCCATCCGGGGTGAAACTGATCGAAGGTGGTTCGGGATTGCTGGTGGAGCTCAGCTCAAGCGGTTCGACGAACGGTCCACCCTGGCTGCCGCGCTCGCTCAGGAAGACCGAACCGTCGGCCGACCCGATCGCCGTGTAGGTCACGACCTGGTCCCCGTCGGGCGAGACATGCGGGGCGGTATCGACCAGGTTGGCGCCCCGCGTCAGCTCGACCTGCGGGATCGGTTTCGGGACGGCGGCAAGGCTTTTGGCCGGCCAAAACGCTGCCAGGCAGATGGCCGAAAGCAAGACCAGTCTCGAGTACGACATGGAACCCCCAGTTCGCCGTTCCTGCGGTCACCGTAACCGGCCCGGGCTGGAGCTGCAAGAAAAAGGGCGGGCCCGAAGGCCCGCCCTTGAAGCAAGTCGCAGAAACCTCCGCGGGTGGAGGATCCTGCAGGCTGCGCCGATCTGCTCCCCTAGGAGGCGACGGCGGCGGGAATGAGCTGGCGCTCCTCCAGGTAGGTCAAGAGGCGGGCGGCGGACTCTTCCGGCTCTTCCTCGGCCGTCTTGAGGACGATCTCCGGGTTGAGCGGCGGTTCGTACGGATCGGAGACCCCGGTGAATTCCTTGATCTCGCCGGAGAAGGCCTTGGCGTAAAGACCCTTGACGTCGCGCTCGGCGCAGACCTCGACCGAAGCCTCGATGTACACCTCGATAAAGCGGTCACCCATCAACTCGCGGGCCTCATCACGAAGCTCCCGGTACGGGGAGATCGCCGCGGTGATCACCGGCACGCCGTTGCGCGAGAGCAGATCGGCGACGAAGGCGATCCGGCGGATGTTGATGTCACGGTCTTCCTTCGAGAAGCCGAGGCCCTTGGAGAGGTTCTCGCGGACGATGTCGCCGTCGAGGATCTCCAGCCTTGAACCGCGGTCGGTCAGCTCCTTGGCGACGATCTCGGAAATCGTGGTCTTGCCGGCCCCGGAAAGGCCGGTGAACCAGAGCGTGAATCCCTTGCTGTCTGACATTGGTTAGTTGTCCTCCTTGTAAGCGTCAATCAAGATCTGGGCGACCTCGGGGCGGGAGAACTCGGGCGGCGGCATCTCGCCGTTGCCGAGCATCTCGCGGACCTTGGTGCCGGAAAGGAAAAGGTGCGAGTCGGCATCATGAGGGCAGGTCTTGTTCGAGGCCATGCCTTCGCACTTGTTGCACCAGAATGTGTGTTCGAACTTGAGCGGCTCGATGCCGAGTTCGTCCAGGTCGATCTCGTCGAAGAGCTGCTGGGCCTCGTAGGTGCCGTAGTAGTCGCCGACGCCGGCGTGGTCGCGACCGACGATGAAGTGGGTGCACCCATAGTTGCGGCGAACGATCGCGTGGAGGACGGCCTCGCGGGGGCCGGCGTAGTGCATCTTCGACGGGTTCACCCCGAGGATGACCCGGTCGTCCGGGTAGTAATCCTCCATCAGCAGCTCGTAGCACTTCATCCGCACGTCGGCGGGCACGTCGCCGGCCTTCGTCTTGCCGATCAGAGGGTGGATGAAGAGACCGTCGGAAACCTCGAGCGCGGCTTTGGTCAGGTACTCGTGGGCGCGGTGGATCGGGTTTCGGGTCTGGAAGGCGACCACGCGCTTCCAGCCGCGGTCGGCGAAAGCCTGCTTCGACTCGGCCGGGGTCAGGTAGCGGCGCTGGAAGGCCTCCTCGTGGTCGGGCAGCGCGTCGACCTGGATCGGCCCGGCGATGCATCGGGTGCCGTCCTCATGGATCGCGGCGACCCCCGGATGTTCGAGGTCGGTGGTTCGGTAGACCGACTTCGCTTCGTGCTCGAGGTCGCGTTTGTAGATCTCTTCCACCGTCACCGAGCCGAGCGGCTTGCCCTCGTCCGAGGTCACCTTGATCACATCTCCGACCTCGCACTCGAGGCCGGTCGCGAGGGTGATCGGGATCGGCCAGTAATCCCCCTCAGCGGTTCGCATCTCGTCGCAGACCCGTTGCCAATCGGCCGAACCCTGGAAGCCGGTAAGGGGCGCGAAACCCCCGTTTCCAATCATCTCGAAATCGGCAGTCTGTCTCTCGGAAAGCTGGAGGGCTAGTTCGGTCATGGTCACGCTCGATAGTTGGAGGGAATGTTGACAGGAAAGGTGAAGAATCCAGCAGCTTAATCGTTTTTGAGGCCTGATGCGGTCTCGTGCTGCTGGCGAACGCGGTCAGGCAGCCATCAGTTGATGCCGCACTCGGTCTTGCCCGAACCGGACCAGCGGCCGTCGCGGGAGGACTGGCCGGGGTGAACCGGCATGGTGCAGTGGGTGCAGCCGATCGAGGGATAGCCTTGATCGTGCAGGGGGTTGTAGGGGATGCCGTTCTTGTGGAGGTAGGTCCAGACGTCGCGTTCGGACCAGTCGGCGATCGGGTTGAACTTCCAGATCTTGAACTTCTTGTCCCACATGAACTTCGGTGATTTCGCGCGGGTGGCCGAGTCTTCGCGGCGGATGCCGGCGACCCAGGCGTCGACCGTTGAGAGCGCGCGGCGCATCGGGTCGACCTTGCGGATCCCGCAGCAGGCGTCCGGGTCGCGCTTCCACAGCTGGTCTCCGAACTCGGCGGCCTGTTCCTCGGGGCTGATGTTGTGCCAGCGCTCGAACTCGATCCCGAAGTGCTCGGCCAGGCGATCCCTGGTCTCGTAGGTCTCGGGGAAGAGAAAGTCAGTGTCCAGGTAGAAGAACCGGGCCCGGGGGTTGACCTCGGTGGCGAGATGCATGACCACCGAACTCGTCTTCTGGAACGAGCAGGCGATGTACATGTCCTCGCCGAACTGCTCGAAGGCCCACTCCAGGATCTGGGTGGCGTTCAGCGGCTCGAGGCGGGCGGCTTCCTCGGCGGCATCGAAGCGCGCGGCGAGGGCGCGGGTGGCCTCTTCGGCCTGTCGCGCTGCGGCGGCTTCCGCCGGGCTGAGTGTGCTGGAGGACGGTTCCATCGAAGTCAGGGACAGTCAACGGTAGCAAAAAGACCCAAACCTGACCGGATTTCAGGTATTTAGAAGGAACAAGGAGTCGGCGAGCTTCGCTCCGCCTCCGAGCTCAACCCGCCCCGCCCATTCGAAGCAAAGGATGGTTGGGCGGGGCTCTGGCTGAAATAACCCAAAGGTGGCCAGGCTCGTGCGGTCACCAACTTGGTCTGTTGTTCAAGTTACGTCCTTGCCCTCGATCAGGAACGCGACTCGTACATGGGCGCGGTACTCGTCCAGGTTCTCGCCGCGGATGCCGGTCGAGACGATGTCCACGGCGCGGATGTTCCGGAGCGAATCCTGGGCCTGCTTGAGGGCCTGCTGGGCCGCGTCGTCGGTCGAAACCCTGGAGCTGCCGACCAGCTCGATGATCTTCACTACCGCCATGAACTCCTCCTAGTTTGGTTTCTTCCGATGCTATTTGCTCGGGCAAGGACGTGCGAGGGCATCGTCAACTCCGAATAGATTTCGCCGCTATGGGAGCAAGGACGCAACTGCCGCAGGTGCGGGCCGGCACCGGAACGATCGCGGCTGCTGTCTCGGCCGTCGTCTTTCTGTGGCTGTTCGCCCTCACCGTCGCGTTCGACGCCCCGGCCTCGGATGTCCTGCTCTGGTCGTTGGTCGAGTTCGGCTACGTGATCCTGCCGGGCTGGCTGCTTTTCGCCTGCCTGGCCGCCCGGCCGGGCGGAGCGCTGCGTCAACTGACCATGGGCTGGGTGGTCGGCCTATCCCTCTCGATCCTCTTCTTCATGCTTACCGCGGCGACCGGGACCCGGGGGCTGATGAGCTGGTACCCGTTGCTCCTCGGCCTGCCGCTGGCGGTGCTGCTTGCGCGGCGCTGGCGGCATCGCGTCACCGAGCGGGTCACCGAACGGCCCTCGCTGGCCGCGGTCATGATGATCGGGGCCGCGGTGCTTCTCGCGGCGCTCGTCTACGGCCTCAACTTCTTCGGGGATACCCCGCTGCCGGGGCTGGGTAAGACCGTCACCAACTCGCAGGACCTCACCTGGGCGATCTCGCTGGCGGCCGATGCTCTTCACCACTGGCCGATGACCGACTCGAGCGTCTCCGGCGAGCCGCTGCCCTACCACAACTTCAGCATCCTCCATGTCGCCTCGCTCAGCCAGGTCAGCGGGATCGAGCTTCCGCTCGCCTTCTTCCGGCTCTGGTGCCTGCCGCTGGTCGTCCTGATCGCCCTGCAGTTCGTCGAAGCGGGGCGGACCCTCTTCCGCAGCCTCGCAGCCGGACTCATCGCGCTGCTTCTGTTCTTCTTCGTAAGTGAAGCGCACCTGTTCATCGACCCGGGCAACTTCTCGCTGTTCGGCTGGCTTTCGCCGATCCTGATCTTCACCAGTCCGAGCTACCTCTTCGGTCTCCCCTTCCTGCTCGCGCTGGTCACCCTGACCGGCGAGGAACTGACCGCTGCGCGCCGGAAGCTTCCGGCGGCAGGAGATCTGTCGATCTTCGCTTTGGTCGCGATCGGCGCGGCCGGGGCCAAGGTTTCGATCATCCCCCTGCTGCTGCCGGCGCTCGGCTTCTACCTGCTCTTCCGCCTCGCCTTCCAGCGCCGAGTCGACTGGGCAGCAGTGGTCCTGGCCGGAATTTTGGTCGCGGTCCAGTTTGTCTTCTACTGGACGCTCTACCGTGGGCACAGCAGCGGGCTCTACGCCGACCTCGGCGCGATCGACCTGATGTCCAAATGGCAGGGCGTGGTCGACATCCGGCAGGAGCTGGACAGTTTTCTGCCCGGTCTCCTCGCCAAGGGGATCGCGATCGTCCTGGACTTCCTGCTCATGCTGATCGCACCGCTTGCGGGTCTCTACTTCGTCTTCCGGGATCGGGTCCAGCGCCGTTCGAACTTGGTCATCTGGTTCGCAGCGATTCTGCTGATCGCGTTTCTCAGCCTGATCCTGGTCAGCTCACATGTCTCTGGCAACCAGCTCTACGGGGTCAACTACGGCTTGGTCTGCGGGGTGATCCTTTCCGCCTCGGGACTCGTGCTGGGCTGGCGCGCCCGGCCCGAGGGGTGGGAACGATGTCCGGCGGTGAGGCTGCTTGCCTTGGCCTGGGTCGTAGTCGTCGCGGTTCTTGTCCTGATCCAGCTCCTGTTCAACGTCTCGGGTCCGCTCTTTGGCATCGTCATCCCGCTGGTCGCGTTCGTGCTCTTCGCGCTCGCCTCAGCCCTCACCCTGCGTGGGCCAGGGAGCGGAGGCGCGGCGCTGCTGATCGTCACCGCCCTGGTCTTCACCGGTTTCCTCGGGGCGCAGTTCAATTACCGCTGGAACACGGTCGTGGACCCGCCCGCCCCGGTCCTCACCGATTACCGAATGACCCCGGACATCTACGACGGCCTGCGCTGGCTGCGGGACGAGACGTCGGAGGACGCGGTTTTCGCGGTCAACGACCAGTACGCGTACTCATGGAACTTCTGGCCCGTGGCCTACGACTACTCGGCTTTCTCCGAGCGCCGGTCCTTCTTCGGCGCCTGGGCCTACTCGCAAAGGGTGAGAGATTCAGGCCTCGCCCCACCGTTCCCACCGGAGAGCCTCTTCCCCGAACGCAAGCGTCTCAACGACGCCGCCTTCGCCGGCGATCCCGGCGCGATGGAAGAGCTGCGTGACCGCTACGACGTGCAGTACATGGTGGTCGATCGGGTCAACGGCGACCCGGCGAACCTGCCGCGGATACTGCGGAACTCGAAGCTGGTGTTCGCTCGGCCGGACCTGGTGATCGTGAAGATCAGTTGATGCCGAAGGGCTGACCCGGGCCAAAGGCTTCCTTGGCCGAGACGCCCTCTTCGAGCGCCGCCTTCAGCCAAGGGTCCATGCCGGTCGGCTCGGCCGCTGGGGCGATCGTCGTATCCGCCGAGAAACGCTGGATCGCCGCGGCGATAGCGGCCGCCTCGTCGGCGTTTGCGGGCTGGCTGATCCTGAACTCGCTCATGCGATGGTCGATTCTACGGAGCCGGAGCCAGGGAGGCTTCCCGTCGAAGTTCTCGCCACCAGACGGCAGCTAACCGGCGTCGTCGGTATGGCTGCGCGCCCGGTGGGCCGCCATACGGTCCATGGCGTGCCGTAGCTGGACGAGGGTCGGGCTGTTTCCCTTGACTGGGTTTGCCCGGTAGCTGACGTTCTTCGGGGTGATCAGGCGGAAGGCCGGTTTGCCTTGCTTGGTGTAGCCACCGATGATTCCGCGCTGGCCGATCGCGCCCCAACCGACCAGCCAGCTGCCATCTGGGAAGTGGTTCGCCGAGGCGAACCCGACCGAAACGCCGACCTGCGGGTCGACTATCTGCTGGAGCATGGTGGCGGTCCCGCGTCTCCGATCGATCCTGTAATGGAGGGCCCGGGGCTGCTCGTTCTCCAAACCTGTTGCGTTGTCGAGCACGGTGATCGAGCCGTTCGGCTGGAAGCGGGCGTCGTGTTGGCCGCCCAGCGGATACCCGCCCCGCGGGTCCTTGCGGACCGCAAGGCTCTGGGGGATGTGCCGGCCGCCGAGCTTCCAGATGATCCGGCCGGTCCCGCGGTTGATCAGCAACACCGCGTCTAGATGGCGGAAGGAGAGGAGCACGCGATTGCCGCGACGGTCGACCGAGTTCCAGTGGTTCACGTCAAAAGGCGGACCGTTCTTTAGGAGCTGCTTCCACCAGCGACCGGTTTGCTCCAGACCGATCCGCGGCCAGGCGTTCCACTTCCAGACCAGCCGGCCGGAGGGAGTCAGTTCCTGGACCTGCGCCGTGTCCAGGGTGGCGGAGGCGGGGCCGCCGACGCTGCGGGTGTCGACCCCCTTGACGTTGCGGTGCGCTCCCAGCATGTAGTTGCCGTTCGGCAGGCGGGTCAGGTCGTGGACGTCGGTCAGTAGCCCACCCGCCGCCTGCATGGTTCGGATGTGCTTGCCGTCGAGCCGGTGGACCATGAAGTCGCGGGAGTAGTAGCCGTTGACCGGGGCATAGGTAAAGGTGCCGTCACCCATGAACTGGGCGTTGTTGACATCCCCGCTCGCGTAAAACCACCAGACCGGCACCCCGGCCCGGTCGAAGGCGACCGCGTAGCGGCCCAGCTCGACCATGGTCAGCTTCGGTCCGCCCGGCCGGTAGCGCTCGAGCCGGTAGCGGGGAAAGTCTTCAGGCAGGCAGCGGACGTGAAACTGGCGGCTGGCGTCACCTGCGTTGGTGACGGTGAACCGGAAAGAACGGTCTGCCCGGAGCGGCTGGGTGACCTCGAACGGACCGGTTTTCGGCTGGTGCCGGCCCACCTTCACCCGCCAGCCGGATCTCCCGTCGACGTTGACGCGCACCGGCCGATCCTTGCAGCGCACCGCGTAGTCGCTCTGGTTCCAATCGAAGCCGGGCTGGAGGGCCGGCACGGTGCTGATCACCGGTTCTCTGCCCCGCGCGTCGTCGCCACCGCCACCGCAGGCGCCGAGCAGCATCGCCAGCGCCGAGCAGGTCAGGACCGCGATCGCTGTCCGCGCGGGCGATGAGACACGACCGGCCCGGGATTCGGTGCTGGTCAGGGGGCTGGATTTACTTGCGGCGATTGACTGCGTCCATTCCGTTGCGGAGGCGGGCGATGCGAGGGTAGCGGCGGGTGATCGGCTGAACACGGTAAGGGTGTGTGCCCTTTACCCGCAGTCTGAAGATCGGACGGCCATCCCGCTTGTAGGCTCCGATCAGCCCGTAGTGGCCGTAATCGCTGACCGGTCCGATGCCGCCCCAATTGACCAGCCAGCCACCGCCGGGCAGCGGCCGGGCGGAGCCGCAGCAGGCCGAGAGCGGCACCCGGGGGTCCTGGATCTGGGAGATCAGCCGGGCGGTCCCCACCTTCTGGTCGATCCGGTAGCGCAGCACCCGGGGCGGCCGGCCCAGGTTGGTGCCGTTGTCGAAGACGGTGAGGTTGCCACGGCGGTCCATCCTCGCGTCATGCTGTCCGCCGAGCGGATAGGAGCCGTGCGGATCTCCGAGCACCCGGAGACTCTTCGGGGTTTCGGTCCCGCCCAACTTCCAGACGATCTTGCCGGTCTTGCGACTGACCTTTATCACCGCGTCGAGATGCCGGAAAGAGATCACCAGCGAATTCCCGTCCAGGTCGGCCGAGTTGAAATGGACCAGGTCAAAAGGCTGACCGTTGGCGATGAAGTTGTTCCACCAGCGCCCGCTTTCGGCCAGCTTGATGTGTCCCATCGAGTTCCATTTCCAGACCAGCTTGCCGTTCGGCTTCAGCTCCTGCAGCTGGGTGCTCAGAGCGATCGCCTTCGAAGGTCCTCCGAAAACCGATGTGTCGAGCGCGTTGTGTTGCCGGAACGCGCCGATCAGATAGTTCCCGTTCGGCAAGAGCCGCAGTTCGTGGGCGTCAATCAGCAGACCACCCGCGGGGAGGATCATCCGGATCCGACGGCCGGTCAACGTCCCGACGGCGTATGCGACCAGATTCCGGGGTCCGCTGGTGTCGAGCGCCAGATACGAGATCGTCCCGTCAGGAAGCAGCTGGGGGTTGAGTGGCGGCACCACATTCTTGATCCACCAGATCGGGACGCCATTGCGGTCGAAGAAGGCTGCGTACTCGTTCTCGACCTGCGCGAACATCAACCTCGGACCGCCGGCTCGGTAACGGGTGAATCGGAAGGAAGGGAAGTCGGCGGGCAAGCAGCGAATATGGAAGCTCCTGGCCTTGCGAGCACCCCGTTTGCGGACGGTGAAGTAGGTGCCGGCCCCGCTGCCCTTGTTCAGTGTGGCCTTGAAACTCCGCGAGCGGAAGGAGGAACCACCGACTCGCGCCTGCCAGCCGTGGGGCAGCGTCACCACCGCCCGAGGCGTGCCGTTGCCGCAGCGGATCACGTAATCACGCTTGTTCCAGGCGAACTCCGGAAAGAGGCCGGGGCTGGTCGACAGGCGCGGCTTCGCTTTGGGGGCGGCATCGGCACGGGCCGGGCCGCCGAAAAGTGCGAACAGGGCAACCAGGAATACAGCCGTGGCCAGCGCTCGCGGCGCGGTTGTCGAAGTTCTCCCTGCCATCGTCGTCTGCGGAGGTTAACCCGGCAAAGACGGCGACGATTTGGCCGTGCGCCTAGAGCGGGATGTTGCCGTGCTTGCGGCGCGGCTGCGCGACCCGCTTGGTCTGAAGGGTGCGAAGCGCTTTGATCATCTTCGAGCGGGTATGACGGGGTTCGATCACGTCGTCGATGTAGCCGCGTTCCGCAGCCGCGTACGGATTGGCGAAATGGGCCTTGTAATCGGCGATCAAGGTCGCTCGCCGCTCCTCCGGAGTGGGCGATTTCTTGATGTCGTTGCGGTAGATGATGTTGACCGCGCCCTCGGCGCCCATCACGGCGATTTCCGCGGTCGGCCAGGCGAAGTTGAAGTCTGCGCCCATGTGCTTGGAGGCCATGACGTCGTAGGCACCGCCGTAGGACTTGCGGGTCACCAGGCTGATCTTCGGCACGGTCGCCTCGGTGTAGGCGTAGAGCAGCTTGGCTCCGTGGCGGATGATCCCGTTCCATTCCTGGTCGGTGCCGGGCATGAAGCCGGGCACGTCGGTGAAGGTGAGGATCGGGATGTTGAAGGCGTCACAGGTGCGGACGAAGCGGGCCGCCTTCTCCGAGGATTCGATGTCCAGCACGCCGGCCTTGAACGAAGGCTGATTGCCGACGATCCCGACCGGGAATCCGTCGAGCCGGGAGAAGCCGCAGATGATGTTCTTCGCGAAATGCTCGTGGACCTCGAAGAACTCCTCGTCGTCGACGATGCGGGTCACGACTTGGCGCATGTCGTAAGGCTTGTTCGGGTCGTCCGGAACGAAGGTGTCGAGATCCGGATCCTCGCGCTCGGGGTCATCCGTGGGGGGAAAGTGAGGCGGCTGCTCCATGTTGTTGAGCGGTAGAAAGCTCATCAGGTAGCGCACGTCTTCGAGGCAGCTCTCCTCGTCCTCGGCCGCGAAATGAGCGACGCCGGACTTGGAGTTGTGGGTCATCGCGCCACCGAGCTCCTCGAATCCGACCTCTTCGCCGGTCACCGTCTTGATCACCTCGGGGCCGGTGATGAACATGTGCGAGGTCTCCTTGACCATGAAGATGAAGTCGGTCATGGCCGGCGAGTACACGGCACCGCCGGCGCAGGGGCCCATGATCACGCTGATCTGGGGGATCACCCCGGAGCTCTGGACGTTGCGGGCGAAGACGTCGCCGTAGGCGCCGAGAGAGACCACGCCCTCCTGAATCCGGGCACCGCCCGAGTCGTTGAGGCCGATGACCGGGGCGCCGACCTTGGCGGCCAGGTCCATGACCTTCACCATCTTCTCGGCCATCACCTCGCCGAGCGAGCCGCCGAAGACCGTGAAGTCCTGGGAGAAGACGAAGACCTTGCGGCCGTCGATCGTGCCGTGGCCGGTGACCACCGCGTCACCCCAGGGGCGGCGCTTGTCCATCTCGAAGTCGTGTGTGCGGTGCCGGACGAAGGTGTCCAGTTCCTCGAATGAGCCCGGGTCGAGCAGGACGTCGATCCGCTCCCGGGCGGTCAGCTTGCCCTTGGCATGGTGCTTCTCGACGGCCTCTTCGGAGGCGGAATTGATCGCGGCTTCGCGCAGCTCGCGCAGGTACTCGAGCTTCTCTTCGTGGGTCTCAGGGTTCTTCTCACGCATGGAAAGGGCAGTTTAT
>Ga0182738_1002702_pt1 | contig 20891 bp, 20 predicted proteins | sample eDN5th30CBELigMG_FD_128876 | JGI IMG/M metagenome (GOLD analysis project Ga0182738, IMG submission 128876) | Enriched Miracle-Growth compost microbial communities from Emeryville, California, USA - eDNA 5th pass 30_C BE-Lig MG (version 2)... ... | reverse complement strand
GGCGAGGTTGGCGAGGGTCTCGGGGTCCTGGCCCGGGGCGATCCGCGCCACCGGGAGCGGCAGCAACGACGGCGCCTCGGTGGGCGCCTGGCCGGCCCGCGGCGGCGTGCTCGCCCTCTGGTCGGCGACCCGGGCGAGGAACGCCTCGCCGAGGCTCGCGAGCCCGCGCTGCAACTGGCCCTGGCACGAGGGGCTGAAGAAGTGGCGATAGGCGAAGGCGTTGGTGGAGGCCCCGATCGGCTCGCCCTTCAGCGACACCGCCGTCTCGACCGGCGCCCCGTTCTGGTGGACGTAGAGCTCCGCCGGCACGCCGCCATACATCGACTGGCAAACCGCCTCGTCGATCTTGAAGCGGGAGCGGCTGGTCGAGAAGCTGATCGGGAAGTAGTAGCCGTCGCAGGTCCTGACGCAGAGCGTACGGTAGCCGGAGCTGGCGAAGCTCGGCCCGCTGTCGCGCGAGGACGGCAGGCTGCAGCCGTTGCGCACGAGCGCGTTGCGGATCCGGTCCCGCTCGTAGCGGCTGTTGTTGTTGTTGGCGAACAGCCCGCCGCCGGAAGTGCGCGCCCGCGCGATGTCGCGCTGGAGCTGGTTGATGCGCGCCATGATCGCCGGGCAGTTCTTGCCCGGCTTGCCGAAGAGGATGCGCCGGCAGCCCGAGCGCTTGGCGTCGTTCTGCGCGGATGCGAGCTGGCGCTGGAGCTGCCCGATATTGGCCGCCTTCCCGCCACCGCCGCCGGAGCTGCGCTCGGCCCGCTGGTAGTCGGCCTGGAGCTGCTCGCAATAGGGCGATTCCGCCGCCGCCTCGGCAGCGAAGCCGAGGCCGAGCACCACGCCCAGCACGAGCGCCGGGGTCTTTCTCAATCCACGAAGAAGCTGGTCGAACGCCATGAGACTAACGCTGGTTCGCTGCGCCGATGGCCGCCCCGGCCCCCGGCCGGAACGCACGTAGCAGATTCTGGTTTAGCCGTCCTTACGCTTCGCGCGGCACGTCGTGCGATTTTGCCATTGCCGAGCCTCGACTACAGCCCGCCATGATGACATTTTCGCGACCTGTTGCATGCCTGCCGCCTGCCGATAGCGCGCCGCGGGCGGAAGTTCTATGACCGCCGTCACACGCGATCGCGCCGGCCGCCCGGCCTCATTCCACGCCGTGAAGCTTGACGTGCCACAGGAGCATGATCGTCTTGCCGTCCCTGATCCGCCCGTCGCGGACCATGGCCAGCGCCTCCGCGAGGGTCGGCTCCAGAACCTCGATGTCCTCGCCCTCGTCCTCCTTGCCGCCTCCCGGGAATCTCCGGTCGGCGGGAGAATAGCGGGCGGTGAAGAAGACGATTCGCTCGCTGACGCTGCCCGGGCTCATGTAACAATCGAGCACGCGGCGGACCGGGCCGAGGCGATAGCCCAGCTCCTCCTCCGCCTCGCGCCGGATCGCGGTCTCGGGATCGAGGTCGTCGAGCAGCCCGGCGCAGGCTTCGACCAGTTCGCTGGCGGCGCCGCCGCTCTCCACCCAGACCGGCATGCGGAACTGGCGGACCAGCAGCACCGTGCCGCGATCGGGGTCGTAGGGCAGGATGCAGGCCCCGTTGCCGCGGTCGTAGACCTGCCGGACCAGGGTCTCATGGGATCCGTCGCGGCGGCGGTAGTCGATGGTGTACCTGGTGAGGGTCGCCCAGTCGTCGGAAAGGATTCTGCTCTCGAGGATGCGCATGCGTCCGTCGTCGCCGAGCCCGGTCATGGGGCGGGGATCCGCGGGGTCATCATCGCTCAGGCCCGCCATGACTTGCCCGCGAGCTCGACGCCGAAGCGCCCCGGATCGCGGGCGAAGGCGGCGATCCCGGCGAGCGCGGGGTCGGGGCGGGTGATGATCGCGGTCATCATCTCTTCCATCAGGTGGCGGTGCGGGTCCTTGGCGACGAAGGCCTCGCGGAACGACCCCGCCTTCAGCGCCGGAGCGATCTTGGCCGAGATGCCGCCGGCGAGGTAGACGCCGCCGCTGGCGACGAACACCACGGCGAGGTTCCCGGCGAAGCGGCCGAGATGGGTGGCGAAGAAGTCGAGCGCCTCGACGGCGATCGGATCGTCGCCCGAGAGGCCGGCCGCGGTGACCTCGGCCGGCGTCGGCTGGACCGGCGCCGCGCCATGGAACGCGGCAAGGCCGCGATAGACCCGCATCAGGCCCGGTCCGCAGAGGAGCGTCTCGGCGCTGAACCGCCCGAACGACTTCTCGAGGTGCGGCCAGATGGCGAAGTCGCGCTCGCTCACCGGCCCGAGGTCGATGTGGCCGCCCTCGCCCGGCACCGGAACCCAGGCCCCGCGCGCATGGATCAGGGCACCGGCGCCGAGGCCGGTTCCCGGGCCGACCACCACGCGCGGCCGGTCCGGCAGCGCGCGTCCCTCCCCGATCCGTTCGACATCGGCATCGCCCAGATCGGGCAGGCAGAGCGACAGCGCCTCGAAGTCGTTGAGCAGGATGATGGACGAGAACCCGAAGCGCGGAATCAGCTTCCGGGGCTCGAAGATCCAGTCGCAGTTGGTCAGCCCGATCCGCTCGCCCGCGATCGGCCCGGCAAGCGCCAGGATCGCCGTCCGGGGCCGGAGCGCGGTGTTGGCGAGCACCACCGTCTCGATCGCGTCCTCGACGGTGGGGTGGTCGGCCGTGTGGACGTTCCCGAGACGCTCGAGCGGCGCGTCCCGGTCGGCGATCAGCGCGAAGCGCGCGTTGGTGCCGCCGATATCCCCGATCAGCACCGGGAACCGGATGCCGTCCTCTGCTTCCGTCACGATCCGGCCTTTCCGATCCGCTTTCCCGCGCGCATCCCCGGTCCGGCGAGCATCAGCTCTGCCGTCCGAGCGTTCAGCGCCATCGGGATATCGTAGAGAACCGCGAGCCGCGTCAATGCCTTGACGTCGACGTCGTGGGGCAGCGGGGTCAGCGGGTCGATGAAGAAGATGAGCCCGGAGACCCGCCCCTCGGCGATGAGGGCGCCGATCTGCTGGTCGCCGCCGAGCGGGCCGCTCTTCAGCGGCGTGACGTCGAGCTCGGGGAGCGCCGCCTTGATCCGCGCGCCCGTCGTGCCCGTGGCGAAGAGCCGGCGGCCGGCGAGGCGCTTGCGGTGGCGGGTCGCGAAGCGGACGAGGTCGTCCTTCTTCTCGTCATGGGCGATCAGCGCCAGCGCCTCGGCGTCGGTCATGGTCAGTCCTTGATGTAGGGCTTGCCGTCGGCGGCCGGCGCCCGGGCCCTGCCGATCAGCCCCGCCACGAGGACGATGGTGGCGATGTAGGGCGCCATGGCGAGGAACTCGGACGGGATCGGGGTCTGGAGGATCGCGAGCTTCTGCTGGAGCGAATCGGCGAAGCCGAAGACCAGCGCCGCCATCAGGGCGCCCACGGGATGCCAGCGGCCGAAGATCATCGCGGCGAGGCCGATGAAGCCGCGGCCGCCGGTCATGCCCTCGTCGAAGCGGCCGACCGAGCCCAGCGTGAACCAGGCGCCGCCGAAGCCGGCCACCATGCCCGCGAGCGTCACGTTGATGTAGCGCACGCGATAGACGTCGATGCCGAGCGTGTCGGCGGCCTCGGGATGCTCGCCCACCGCCCGCGCCCGGAGGCCGGAACGCGTGTGGAACAGGTAATAGGTGGCGAGCGCCACCATGATGAAGGCGCCGTAGACGAAGAGGTTCTGGCGGAACAGCACCGGCCCGACCACCGGCAGGTCGGACAGGAACGGGATCGGCCACGCCCGGAAGACGGGGGCGTTGTTCAGCGCGTGATGCTTGGTCAGCACCTGGCTCGAGACGTAGGACGTCATCCCGAGGACGAAGAGGTTGATGGCGACGCCGGCGATGATCTGGTCGACCCGGTAGGTGATGACCAGCACGCCGAGGATCAGCCCGAACAGGCCGCCGACCAGCACCGCCCCGACGATGCCGATGACGCCGCCCGCCACCGAGCCGACCACGGCGCCGGCGAACGCCCCGGCGAGCAGCATGCCCTCGATGCCGATATTGACCACCGCGACCCGCTCGGAGAGGACGCCGGCGAGGCCGCCGAGGGCGATCGGCACGGCGCGGACGACGGTCGATTCGAGCATGCCGGTGAGCGAGAACGACTTGCCGTCCGCCGCCCAGACGAGGAATGCCGCGACCACGAGGAGGAAGCCGATGCCGAGGAGGAGGCTCGACCAGCGCGCGCCGCCGCGCAGGAACTGGCGGGCGCCGAAGAAGCCGAGGATCGCCGCGACGATATACATGAACGGCGCCGCCGGAACGACGAGATTGGGCAGCGGGATGGGGTCGCGCGGGAGGGTGAGCCGGAAGGTGGCGCTGCCTTCGACCTGCTGCGCGAGGACCAGCCCGACGAGCACCGCGAGGCCGATCAGCAGCCAGCCGGTGACCAGCGTCTGGCGCCGCGTCGCGCGATCGAGCGTCTGCCGGTGCGGGACCTCGGTGAGCGCCATGGCCTAGCCGGCCCCCGCCCTGGCGCCAGGGCGGCCGCGGAAAGCCCAGGGCGCGATCGCCCGGACCAGCATCGGGGCGGCGATGAACACGATGATGAGAGCCTGGATGATGGCGATGAGGTCGATGCTGACGCCCGCGGCCACCTGCATCTGCCGCCCGCCGGCCTGGAGCGCGCCGAAGAGGATCCCGGCGAGGAGCACGCCGACCGGATGCGAGCGGCCGAGCAGCGCCACCGCGATCGCGTCGAACCCGATGCCGGCGGAGAAGTTGGGCGAGGCGCGGCCGAGCACGCCGAGCACCTGGTTGGCGCCGGCGAGGCCGGCGAGCGCCCCGGCGCAGGCCATCACCAGCACGATGATCAGCCCCGAGCGCATGCCGGCATAGCGCGCCGCATGGGGGTTGGCGCCGCTCGCCCGGAACTCGAAGCCGACGGTCGAGCGGAACAGGAGCCACCAGACCAGCGCCACGGCCGCGAGCGCGATCAGGAGGCCGAAATGGATGCGGAGCGAAGGGTCGATCGCCGCGAGCAGCCTCGGCAGCTCGGCCGTCGGCAGCACCGATTCCGAGATCGGGTCGCTCCGCCCCGGCTTCTGGATCGGCGGGTTCCTCAGCAGGTAGTCGGTGAGCCGGAAGGCGATGAAGTTGAGCATGATGGTGGTGATCACCTCATGCGCCCCGGTGGCGGCCTTGAGCCAGCCGGCGATGCCGGCCCAGACCGCGCCGGCCAGCATCCCGGCAAGGATCGCGAGCGGCAGGTGGACGGCCATCGGCAGGCCCGGCACCAGGAAGCCCACGGCGACCGCCGCCATGCCGCCGAGGATGAGCTGGCCCTCCGCGCCGATGTTGAAGAGGCCGGCCCGGAAGCCGACGGCGAGGCCGAGCCCGCAGAGGATGAGCGGCGTCGCGGCGAGCAGCGTCTCGGAGAGCGCGGAGACCGAGCCGAGCGAGCCGGTGAACAGCGCGACGAAGGAGCGCCCGATCGTCTCGAGGCCGACGCCGGTGGCGAGCATGGTGACCGCGCCGAGGACGAGCGCGATGACCACCGACAGGACCGGGACGAGCACCACGTCCTGGAAATCGAAGCGGCGGACGACGACGCGGCCGAGGATCGCGTCGTCGAGCCCCTGGGGCGGCGGCGAGGAGGCCGGGTCGCTCACGAGACCACCCCCGCCATCGCCAGGCCCACCGCCTTCACCGTCGCCGTCGCGGCCGGGAACTCGGCGACGATCCGGCCGCGATACATGACGAGGATGCGGTCCGACAGCGACATCACCTCGTCGAGCTCGGTGGACACGATCAGGATGCCGTCGCCCTCGTCCCGCGCCTTGGCGATGCGCTCGTGGATGTACTCGATCGAGCCGACGTCGATGCCGCGCGTCGGCTGCGAGGCGATGAGGAACTTGGTGTCATGGCCCAGCTCGCGGCCGACGACGAGCTTCTGCTGGTTGCCGCCGGAAAGGTTCCCGGCATGGGTGAAGATCGATCCGGTGCGGACGTCGAATTCCTTGACGATCCGCGCCGCCTCGCGGTTCGCCTCGCCCCAGTTCATGGCGATGCCGGACGAGAAGGGCGGCGCGTAGTAGCGGTCGAGCACGGCGTTCTCGGCGACGGTGAATTCGGTGATCAGCCCCTCGCGCTGGCGGTCCTCGGGGATGTGGGCGATCAGCCGCCGGTGCCGCTCGCGCGCCGAGGCCCGGGTGATGTCCTCGCCGGCGAAGATCACCGTGCCGGTGGCCGCGGGACGGAGCCCGGTCAGCGCCTCGACGAGCTCCGTCTGGCCGTTGCCCTGCACGCCGGCGATACCGACGATCTCGCCCTCGCGCACGGTGAGGTCGACGCCCGAGACGGCCACCTCGTCGCGCTCGTTGAGCACGGTGAGGCCCTTGACCTCGAGGAGCGGGCCGCCGGGCGCGGTGGTGCGCGGCTCGATGGCGAAGCGGACCGGCCGGCCGACCATCATCTCGGCGAGATCGACGCTGGTCGCGGTCCCGGGGTCGCCCTCGCCGACGATCCTGCCGGCGCGGAGCACGCTGATCCGGTCGGCGATCTCCAGCACCTCGCCGAGCTTGTGGGTGATGAAGACGATCGCCTTCCCCGCCTCGCGGAGCGAGCGCACGATGCCGAAGAACTCGACGACCTCCTGCGGGGTCAGGACGGCGGTGGGCTCGTCGAAGATGATCGCGCTCGCCGAGCGGAACAGGACCTTGATGATCTCGACCCGCTGCTGGAGGCCGACCGGCATCTCCTCGATGATCGCGTCGGGATAGACCTCGAGCCCGTGGCGGGCGGAAATCTCGCGCACCTGGGCGCGGGCGGCCTTGATGTCGAGGCGGTCGAAGGCCTTCACCGGCTCGACGCCGAGCACCACGTTCTCGGCGACGGTGAACACCGGCACCAGCATGAAATGCTGATGGACCATGCCGATCCCGGCGCGGATCGCGTCGCCGGCGCCACGGAACTGGACCGGCTTGCCGTCGATCAGGATCTCGCCCTCGTCCGGCCGGTAGAGGCCGGAGAGGACGTTCATGAGGGTGGACTTGCCGGCGCCGTTCTCGCCGAGGAGGCCGAGCACCTCGCCGGCGCGGATCGTGAGGTTGACGTCGGAATTGGCGACGACGCTCCCGAACCGCTTGGTGATGCCCCTGAGCTCGATGTCCACCGTGTGCTGCCCCGTGGGGTCGCCCCCCGGCCGGAGCCGGGTGGACGCCCGTTCCCGATGCGCCGCCGCGGCGCGTACCGCGGCGGGCGCGGGCGACGCGTGGCGCTAGCCGCCGCCCTTCACGTCGATCGAGCCGTCGACGATCGCCTTCGAGAGCGCCTCGAGCTCGGCCTTGAGCTCGTCGGGGACCGCGCCTTCGAGCTCGTGGAACGGCGCGAGGCCGACGCCGCCCGAGGCGAGCGTGCCGACCACGACGCCGCCCTCGAAGGTGCCGTCATGCGCCGCCTTGATGGCCTCGAGCACCGTCGCGTCCATCTTCTTCTCGACCGAGGTCAGGTAGACGCCGGCGTTGTCGGGGTCGGTGACCGCCTGGTCGACGTCGACGCCGATGATCTTGAGCGCATCGGGCCCGAGTTCGGCCGCGAGCGCCGCCGAGCCGAGGCCGACCGGACCGGCCACCGGCATGACGATGTCGGCGCCCTCGTCGACGAGGTTCTTGGCGAAGGCGCGGCCGTCGTCGAGCGAATCGAAGTTGTTGGTGAAGAGGCCTTCCTTCTTCTCCGGGTCCCAGCCGAGCACCGTGACGCTCGTGTCCTTGACGCTGTTGTAGTGCGCGACGCCGCGCACGAAGCCGTCCATGAAGATGGTCACCGGCGGGATGTTGATGCCGCCGAAGGTGCCGACCACGCCGGACTGGGACATGCCGGCGGCGAGATAGCCGGCAAGGAACGCCGCCTCGTCGGTCGCGAAGACCTGGCCGAGGATGTTCGGCACCACCGGGTCGTAGGCGAAGTCGACGATCGAGAACTTGGTGTCGGGATTGGCCTCCGCCGCCTTCTGGGTGGCATCGCCGAGCAGGAAGCCGACGGTGATGATGATGTCGCACTTCTCGCCGAGGAAGGAATTGATGTTCGGCTCGTAGTCGGTCTCGGCCTTCGATTCGAGCAGCTTGATCTCGATGCCGAGCGCCGCGCCGGCGTCCTGCACGCCCTTCCATGCGGTCTGGTTGAAGCCCCTATCGTCGACGCCGCCGATGTCGGTCACCTGGCAGGCCTTGAACGCCGCCGCCGGCGTGGCGGTACCGGCGCCGACGATGGCGACGGCCGCAAGCGCGGCAAGTGCACTGGCTATGGTCTTCTTCCTCACCTGACCCTCCTGTCTCAGCCCAGAAATGCGCCGCAGTGCGCCCTGTCGCCTGCGGGAACCGACACGCAGCTTGGCATTTTCCCCGGGAACCGTCGAGGCGTCTTGGCGGGCGCGCGTCGTGCTCCACGGATTCTCTTCCCGCCGCGTCGCCACCGACTATGATCGCGCCGAGCGAAGGCGGCCGAGGGGCGGGGACGATGGACCGGGAACTGTTCGAGGCGGCGGAGGCGGTGCGCCAAAGGGCCCATGCGCCCTATTCCGGCTTCCCCGTCGGTGTCGCCTTCCGCACTGCAGCGGGCACGGTCCACGCCGGCTGCAACGTCGAGAATGCGGCCTTTCCCGAGGGCTGGTGCGCCGAGACCAGCGCCATCGGCGGGATGGTCTCGACCACCGCGCCGGGCGAGGCGCGGCGGATCGAAGTCGTCTGCGTCGTCGCCGAGCGCATCGACGGGCGTTTCACCACGCCGTGCGGCGGCTGCCGGCAGCGGCTCGCCGAGTTCGGCACGCCGGAGACCGTGATCCATTGCTTCGACCCCTCCGGCAAGGGCGCGACCTGGCGCCTGGGCGAACTGCTGCCGGCGAGCTTCGAGCTCCGGGAGCTGCCATGAGCGACCAGGCCGCCCGTGCCGCCGCCAGCATCCGCACCCGCCGCGACTTGCCGTATTCCGTCGGCCTCGTCCTCGGCTCGGGCCTCGGCGGCCTCGCCGATGCCGTGACCGACGCCGTCCGCATCCCCTACGCCGCCCTTCCCGGCTTCCCAGTCTCCGCCGTCTCCTCGCACCGGGGCGAGGTGGTCGCCGGCCGGCTCGAGGGCGTGCCGGTCGTCGTCTATGCGGGCCGGGCTCACTACTACGAGAAGGGCGATGCCGCCGCGATGCGCGTGCCGATCGCCACCCTCGCGGCCCTCGGCTGCGACACGCTCGTCCTCACCAACGCCGCCGGCTCGCTCCGCACCGAGGTCGGGCCGGGCGAGATCATGCTGATCAGCGACCATATCAACTTCGCCGGCGCCAACCCGCTGATCGGCGAGCCGACCGACGCCCGCTTCGTCGGCCTCACCGGGGCCTACGATCCGAGCCTCCGCGCCGCCCTCCTCGGCGCGGCCGAGCGCGAGGGCATCCGGCTTGCGACCGGCGTCTACATGTGGTTTTCCGGACCGAGCTTCGAGACGCCGGCGGAGATCCGCGCCGCCCGCATCCTCGGCGCCGACGCGGTCGGGATGTCGACCGTGCCGGAGGCGATCCTCGGGCGCTTCTACCGGCTGCGGGTCGCCGCGGTCTCGACCATCACCAACCTCGCCGCCGGCATGACCGGGGCGGAGTTGAGCCATGACGAGACCAAGGCGATGGCCCCGGTCGGCGCGGCCAAGCTCGAGCGCGTGCTGCGGCGCTTCCTCCACGACCGCGGATTGAGGTGAACCGGACCATGCTGCCCCAGGAGATCATCAGGAAGAAGCGCGACGGCCAGGTCCTTTCCAGGGCCGAGATCGCCTTCATGGTCGAGGGCCTGACCCATGGCACCGTCACCGAGGGGCAGGTCGCCGCCTTCGCCATGGCCGTCTTCTTCCGCGACATGGTGCGCGACGAACGGGTGGCGCTGACCGAGGCGATGCGCGATTCGGGCGCCGTCCTCGACTGGACCGGCCTCGACGGGCCGGTCCTCGACAAACACTCGACCGGGGGCATCGGCGACAACGTCTCGCTGATGCTCGCGCCGGCCCTCGCCGCCTGCGGCGCCTACGTGCCGATGATCTCGGGCCGCGGGCTCGGCCACGGCGGCGGCACGCTCGACAAGCTCGATTCGATCCCCGGCTACCGCACCAACCCGGACCTAGCCCTGTTCCGCCGCGTGGTGGAGGACGTCGGCTGCGCGATCATCGGCCAGACCGCCGACCTCGCGCCCGCCGACCGGCGCCTCTATGCCATCCGCGACGTGACCGCGACGGTCGAATCGGTGTCGCTGATCACCGCCTCGATCCTGTCGAAGAAGCTCGCCGAGGGCCTCGACGCGCTGGTCCTCGACGTGAAGACCGGCAACGGCGCGTTCATGACGACGCTCGACCAGGCCCGGGCGCTCGCCGAGAGCCTCGTCTCGGTGGCGAACGGAGCCGACGTGAAGACCGCCGCGCTGGTCACCGCCATGGACCAGTCGCTCGCCTCGGCCGCCGGCAATGCGGTGGAAGTGCTGAACGCCGCCGAGTTCCTGCTCGGCAGGCGCGACGCCCGGCTCGAGGCGGTCACCGTGGCGCTCGGCGCGGAGGGGCTGGTGCTGGCCGGCATCGCCGCCGACGCGGCCGACGGGCGGCGCCGGATCACGGAGGCCTTCGCTTCCGGCAAGGCCGCCGAGATCTTCGGGCGGATGGTCGCCGCGCTCGGCGGCCCGCCCGACTTCATGGACGACCCGGCGGCGCACCTCAAGCCGGCCCCGATCGTCCGCGATGTCTTTCCGACGCGGCAGGGCATCGTCGCCGCGGTCGATTCGCGCGCCGTCGGCATCGCCGTCATCGAGCTCGGCGGCGGCCGCGCCCGGGCCGAGGACAAGATCGACCACAGCGTCGGCTTCACCCGCCTCGCCGCCGTCGGCACCCCGGTCGGAGACGGCGACGCGCCGCTCGCCACGGTTCATGCCCGCACCGAAGCCCACGCCGAAAAGGCGGCCGCAGCCTTGCGCGCGGCATACAAGCTGGGCGATGCGGTCCCCGAGGAAACACCCGTGGTCTTCGAACGGATAGGCTGACGAGGTTCGACAAGAGAATGCGTATCGATGCGGTGCCGATCGGCGCCAACCCGCCCCACGACGTGAACGTGATCATCGAGGTCTCGATCGGCGGCGAGCCGATCAAGTACGAGATGGACAAGGCTTCCGGCGCCCTCGTGGTCGACCGGTTCCTCTACACCCCCATGCGCTACCCGGGGAACTACGGCTTCATCCCGCACACGCTCTCCGGCGACGGCGACCCCTGCGACGTGCTGGTCGCCAACACGCGGGCGATCGTGCCCGGCGCGGTGATGAGCGTGCGGCCGGTCGGCGTCCTCGTCATGGAGGACGACGGGGGGCTCGACGAGAAGATCATCGCCGTCCCCTCCGCCAACCTCACCGCCCGCTACGAGGCGATCCAGCGCCACACCGACCTGCCGCAGATCACGATCCAGCAGATCGAGCACTTCTTCTCGCACTACAAGGACCTCGAGCCCGGCAAGTGGGTGAAGATCGTCCGCTGGGGCGACGTCGAGGAGGCACGCGAGATGATCGTCGCCGCCATCGCCCGCGCCCGGGGGACGTAACGGCGGAGAGGACGGCGCCGTCGCGTGAAGCGCCGCGCCGTTCGTCCCCTGAAAAAGCGGCCGCCGCCCGGTTGGGTGCCCGGGCGGCGGCAGGTCGGACTGGAGATGCCGGTGAGGGGTGGGGGGCCGGCATATGCGGGAGGGGGGAATCCCGCCCAGTCCGATAACGGCGTCAGGTCAGCCGGTCACCACGATCTTGGTGTTGAACTTGCCGTAGGCCTGGACCAGCGCGAAGAACGTCTCGGCATTGTCCTGGGCGAGCCGGACGCAGCCGTGGGAGGCGGGGCTGCCGAGCCGGGCCACGGCGTCCGTGCCGTGGACCGCGATGCCCTGGTGGAAGAACACCGCGTTGGGCATCGGCGCGTCGTCGTACTGGCTGGACTTGTGATCCTTGGAGAGCCACGTCGGGGTGAACTGGCCCTTCGGCGTGTCGAAGCCGCGGGTGCCGGTCGAGACGCTCCAGACGTAGTTGCTCGTCTTGCCGCGGCTGTCCGTCACCGCGACGTACATCTTCTGCTCCGAGAGCGAGACGGTGGCGACGACTTTCGGCTTCGGCTGGAAGATCGAGAGCAGGCCGGCCTGGCTCGGCGTGGCGAAGCCGATCACGGCGGCGGCGGCGACGGCGATGGCGGCGAGGAACTTCTTCATGACCCTGACCCCTGTCTTCTTCTCTCGGCCCGGTCGCTGCGGAGCGGCCCATGGCCCGTTGAATTTCGTTGCATTCATGATGGCGCTTCGGGCCGGGACCCGCAGTGACGACCATCACAAACGCGGTGTCGGGAAGTGAACGGCGTCACTTGGACGGGCGTTCCCCGCGCCTGTGACGCGGGTCACCCGCCCCCGGATGCGGCGGACCCGTCCGGGGCCTGCGCGAGGGCGACGTCAGCGGAGGAAGCTGGTCCCGTGGCGGCCCGGCGCCAGTCCGAGATGCGCGGCGACCGTCTCGCCGATGTCGGCGAAGGTGTCGCGGCGCCCGATCCGGCCCGCCCCGAGCCCGGGACCGAAGGCGAGGATCGGCGTGTGCTCGCGGGTGTGGTCCGTGCCGCGGAACGTCGGATCGTTGCCGTGGTCGGCGGTGATCACCACGAGGTCGCCGGGGCGGAGGACCGCCGCCAGCTCCGGCAGGCGCCGGTCGAAGGCCTCGAGCGCGGCGGCATATCCCGGCACGTCCCGCCGGTGGCCGTAGAGCATGTCGAAATCGACGAAGTTGGCGAACACGAGATCGCCCTCCCCGGCCTCGTCCACGGCGGCGAGCAGCGCGTCGAACATGGCGTCGTCGTTGGGCGCCTTGGTGACCTTGCTGATCCCCCGATGGGCGAAGATGTCGCCGATCTTGCCGACCGCCAGCACCTGCCGGCCGGCCGCGACCGCGCGGTCGAGGAGCGTCGGCTCGGGCGGCGGGATGGCATAGTCGCGCCGGTTGGGCGTCCGCCTGAAGTCGGCCGCGCCGGCGCCGAGGAAGGGCCGGGCGATCACCCGGCCGATGGTCAGCGGATCGACCAGCCGGCGCGCGATCGCGCAGACCTCGTAGAGGCGCTCGAGGCCGAAAGCCTCCTCGTGCGCCGCGATCTGGAGGACCGAATCGGCCGAGGTGTAGCAGATCGGCTTGCCGGTCCGGACATGCTCCTCGCCGAGCTCGGCGATGATCTCGGTGCCCGACGCATGCTTGTCGCCGAGGATGCCGGGGAGGCGCGCCTCGCGGATCAGCGCCTCGGTCAGCGCCGGCGGAAACGTGGGTATCGTGTCGGGGAAGTAGCCCCAGGCGAAGGGCACCGGCACGCCGGCGATCTCCCAGTGGCCGGACGGCGTGTCCTTGCCCTTCGACACCTCGACGCCGTAGCCCCACCAGCCCTCCGGCGGGGGCCCGCCGAGGCCGGGAAGCGGCGCGCCGCGCGAATCGGCCGCCGCCGCGCCGAGCCCGAGCCGGTCGAGATGGGGCAGCCGGAGCGGGCCGGAGCGAAGGCCGGCGCGGTCCCCGCGGCCGGCGGCGCAGGCCTCGGCGATGTGGCCGAGGGTATCGGCGCCGGCGTCGCCGAAGGCTGCGGCGTCCTCGGCGGCGCCGATGCCGACGGAATCGAGGACGATCAGGATCGCGCGGGTCATGCGGGCGAAATCCTAGGCGCCCTTCCCGCGCCGCGAAAGCCTTCGCGCAACGCGATGGGGACAACCCGGACCGGCGTCCGCTGCCGGTGGCGCGTTCCGTCCGCCGGGGCTAAGAGTTTCGGGGAGACAGTGCAGAAGCGGGAGAATGCCGGCATGCAAAACGTCCACGTGGTCGACCACCCCCTCGTCCAGCACAAGCTCACCCTGATGCGCGACAGGAACACCTCGACCGCCGGGTTCCGCCAGCTTCTGCGCGAGATCGCGCTGCTCCTCACCTACGAGGTGACCCGCGACCTCAGGCTCACCACCACCCGCATCGACACGCCGCTCGCGGCCATGGACGCGCCCATCCTCGAGGGCAAGAAGCCGGTCTTCGCCTCGATCCTGCGCGCCGGCAACGGCCTCCTCGAGGGCATGCTCGACCTGGTGCCCTCGGCGCGCGTCGCCCATGTCGGCATCTATCGGAACCCGGAGACGCTGGAGCCGGTGGAGTATTACTTCAAGGCGCCGGACGACCTCGCCGAGCGCCTCGTCATCGTCGTCGACCCGATGCTCGCCACCGCCAACTCGGCCAGCGCCGCGATCGAGAAGCTCAAGCAGCGCGGCGCCCGCGACATCCGCTTCGTCTGCCTGCTCGCCGCGCCCGAGGGCATCGAGCGCTTCCAGCGCTTCCAGCCGGGGATCCCGATCTACACCGCCGCGATCGACGAATACCTCAACGACCACGGCTACATCGTGCCCGGCCTCGGCGACGCCGGCGACCGCCTCTACGGCACGAAATAGGGAAGCCGGGCGCGGGGCCCGGGCCCCGCTCAGCGGAACAGGTTGAACTCGAACTTCCGGCTGAGGCCGATGCCGGCGAACCACTGGTCGCGGCTGCCGTACTTCACGATCGGGCTGTCGCCCGCGTCGCCGATCAGCCGGTTCCACGAGCCGCGGAACTGGAGCCGGGTCCGGTCGTCGACCCAGTAGTTCACCGTCGCCGCGAGGCCCGCGGTCTTGAAGCCGGCATCGGGCTTGTAGGCGGTGAGCACGTTGCTCCGCGCCGCCTCCTTCTGGGTAACGCCGAAATAGGTCTCCATGTAGCCCTCGGAGGCCCAGCTCGTCCGCGGCCCGAACAGGAGCTCGAAGCGCTGCGAGAGCGGCAGGATGAGGTCGGCGCCCAGTTCGCCCGTCTGGCCGCTGTAGCCGTTGAAGCCCTGCCGGGCCGTACCGAACACGCGGAACCAGTCGTAGCGGTATCCGGCGCCGATGCCGGCCTCGAACGCCCAGTCGATGTCCTTCGTGCCCTTGAGGCTCTTGTCGTCGGAGGCGGAGCGGTCGCCGTAGACGTTGAGCGAGGGATAGACGTAGATCCCTTGCGTCTTGGCGACGCTCTGGCCGAGGCCCGGCAGGTAGAAGCGGCCCGCCTCGATGATCGGGAACGGCACGAGCATGTACTTGTCGGCACCGGGATAGCGCGGCGTCATGGCGCCGCCGATGCCGAGATTCATGAGATATTGCGGACCCGACGACACGTCTCCGGCAACGGCCGGTCCGGCAACGGACGCAAAAGCGAGAACAAGCGGCGCAAGCCAGCGAAGCGGCCGGATCATCCCATCCCCCGAAAAGCCCTGTCGGTACCCTATAGGGCCACGCCCGTTAGGAAATGCTATACGCGACTTTCTATCGAATCGCTCGCGAAAAACGCATCGCCGGAAGCGGTGGGGCCGGGCGCCGCCCGGGCGGGCGAAGCCACGAAGACGGGAGGGCAGATGAAGTACGGCGCGATCTATCCGAGCCTCAAGGGCAAGACTGTGCTGGTCACCGGCGGCGGCAGCGGCATCGGCGAAGCCATCGTCGAGCATTTCGCGGCACAGGGCTCGAAGGTCGGCTTCCTCGACGTCAAGGAAGCCGAATCGAAGGCGCTCGCCGCCCGCCTCGGGCGCAAGCGCCAGACCGTCCACTTCGAGCCCTGCGACCTCACCGACATCGCCGCCCTCCGGGCCGCGATCAAGGCCGTGCGGAAGGCCCTCGGGCCGATCACCATCCTCGTCAACAACGCCGCCCACGACGAGCGCCACAAGGTCGAGGACGTCACCCCCGAATATTTCGACGACCGCATCCGGGTGAACCTCCGCCACCAGTTCTTCACCATCCAGGCCGTGGTCGCGGACATGAAGAAGGCGCGGAACGGGGCGATCGTGAACATGGGGTCGAGCTCGTGGATGCTCGCCGCCGAGGGCATGCCGGTCTACACCGCCGCCAAGGCGGCGGTGCTCGGGCTGACCCGCGGCCTCGCCCACGAGCTCGGCGCGTTCAACATCCGCGTCAACTCGATCGCCCCCGGCTGGATCATGACCGAGCGGCAGAAGACGCTGTGGGTCAAGCCCGGCTCGATCGAGCAGCTGATGAAGGACCAGTGCCTCCAGCGCACGCTCGAGCCGGCCGACATCGCCCGCGCGGTGCTGTTCTACGCCTCCGACGAGGCCTCGGCCTGCACCAACCAGAACATCGTCTTCGACGGCGGCTGGCTTTAAGAGGCGGGCCGCGCTCCGCGGCGGCGGCTTCCCGCCGGAAGGCCATTGACGTGGCGGGGGCCGGCCCGGATGAGGGCGCATCGCCTTTCGCCGATGATGGGCCTCTGCTAAGCGTTCCGGAACGCCCAAGAGGAGGCTGCCCATGACGTCGTTTCCGAAGCCGATCGCCGACCTCAAGCCGAATACCTATGCCTTCGAGGTCAATCCGCTGATCAAGCCGACCGGCTTTCGCGAATACGATGCCCGCTGGTGGTTCGGCGTGCCCGGCTCGGACACGGCGCCGGAGCTGAACCTGATGGGCGTCACCGCCCTCGGCATGGCCATCGGCACCTATCTCGGCGAGACCGGCGTCCGCAAGGAGATCGTCACCGGCCACGACTACCGGGCCTATTCGAGCGCGATCAAGACCGCGCTGATCACCGGGCTCCTGGCGTCCGGCTGCCGCGTCTACGACATCGGCCTCGCCATGACGCCGATGGCCTATTTCGCCCAGTTCAACCTCGACGTGCCGGCCGTCGCCATGGTCACAGCCTCGCACAACGAGAACGGCTGGACGGGCGTCAAGATGGGGTCGCGGCGGCCGATCACCTTCGGCCCGGACGAGATCAACCGGGTCCGCGACATCGTCTTCGACGCGGCCTACGACCTCGCCGGCGGGGGTTCTTATGTCTTCGTCGAGAACTTCGCCGAGCGCTACATCGCCGATCTCACGTCGCGGCCGAAGCTCAAGCGCCGGATCAGGGCCGTGGTCGCCTGCGGCAACGGCACCGCCGGCGCCTTCGCGCCCACCGTCCTCGAGCGGCTCGGGGTCGAGGTGATCCCGATGGACACCACGCTCGACTACACCTTCCCGCGCTACAACCCGAACCCCGAGGACATGGAGATGCTCCATGCCATGGCGAAGACGGTGAAGGAGCACGGCGCCGATATCGGCCTCGGCTTCGACGGCGACGGCGACCGCTGCGGGGTGATCGACAATACCGGCGACGAGATCTTCGCCGACAAGGTGGGCGTCATGCTCGCCCGCGACCTGTCCGCGCTCCACAAGGGCGCGACCTTCGTGGTCGACGTGAAGTCGACCGGCCTCTACGCCACCGACCCGGTGCTGAAGGCCAACGAGGTGCACGCGGACTACTGGAAGACCGGCCATTCCTACATCAAGCGCCGGGTCAATGAACTCAACGCCCTCGCCGGATTCGAGAAATCGGGCCACTTCTTCTTCAACGCCCCGATCGGGCGCGGCTACGACGACGGCCTCGTCTCGGCCATCGCCGTCCTCGACATGCTCGACCGCAACCCCGAGAGGACGATGGCCGACCTCAAGGACGCCCTGCCCAAGACCTGGGGCTCCCCGACCATGGCCGCGCATTGCGCCGACGAGACCAAGTACGGCGTCGCCGACGCGGTCCGCGACTACTTCATCGCCCTCAAGGAGAAGGGCGGGACGATCGAGGGCGGCCACGCCATCGCCGACCTCGTCACGGTCAACGGCGTCCGCGTCGTCGCCGACGACGGAAGCTGGGGACTGGTGCGGGCCTCCTCGAACAAGCCCGAGCTGGTCGTCGTGGTCGAGAGCCCGGTGAGCGAGGCGCGGATGCGCGAGATGTTCAAGGTGGTCGATTCCGCGCTTCGCCAGCATCCCGAAGTCGGCGCCTACAACCAGACGATCTGAGCGATGACCGGAACACGCGCGTTCGGCCACCTGCCCGACGGCGGTACGGTCGAGGAAGTGACGATCGCGGCGGGCGATCTCACCGTGAAGGTGCTGACCCTCGGCGCCATCATCCGCGACGTGCGGCTGGCGGGGGTCGCCCATCCGCTGGTCCTCGGCTTCGACGATATCGACGGGTACCTCCGCCACTCGCCCTATTTCGGCGCGGTGGTGGGGCGCTGCGCCAACCGGATCGGCGGCGCCCGGTTCACCCTCGACGGCGTCGAGCACCGGCTCGCCGCCAACGAAGGCGCCAACCAGCTCCACGGCGGGCCGGACGGCTTCGGCCACCGCAACTGGCGGATCGTCGCCCATGACGATGCCAGCGTGACGCTCGCCCTCACCAGCGCCGACGGCGACCAGGGCTATCCGGGCACCGTCGAGGCGACCTGCCGCTACGTCGCCGAGGCGCCGGCGACGCTCCGCTTCGAGGCCGAGGCGACCTGCGACGCCCCGACCATCGTCAACCTCGCGCAGCACAGCTACTTCAACCTCGACGGCTCGGCCGACATCCTCGATCACGCCGTCCGGATCGATGCGGGCGCCTACACGCCCACCGGCCCCGGCCACGTGCCCACCGGCGAGGTCCGCCCGGTGGACGGCACCCCTTACGACCGCCGCCTCCCCGCTCCGATCCGCCGTGAGGAGGACGGCAAGCGCTTCGCCTACGACATCAACTACGCGGTCGCCGCGTCGCGCGCCGCCGAGCCGCGCCATCAGGTCCGCCTCGAATCGCCGGCCTCCGGCATCGCCCTCGACGTGTGGTCGACCGAGCCCGGCGTCCAGTTCTATGACGGGGACTACATCGACGTCCCGGTACCCGGGCTCGACGGCCGCCGCTACGGGAGGAACGCCGGCTGCTGCTTCGAGCCGCAGGTCTATCCCGACGCGCCCAACCACCCCGGATTCCCCTCCGCCGTGCTCCGCCCCGGGGAGGTCTACCGGCAGGTGACCCGCTTCGCCTTCTCGCGATCCTGACCTTCCCGTCGGCGCCCGCCGCGGGCAGAATGACGCCATCCCCACGCACCCGGACGGTTCCCGGCATGTCGCTCCTCCCCCGCCTCCTCGCTGTCGCCGCCGCGGCGCTCGTCGCCCTCACCACCGCCGCCGCGGCCGCCTGGCGGGACGACATGGTCGCCCTCCGCGTCGGCGTGCTCGGCGGCGGCGACGCGCCGTACCGGGTCGCGACCCTCGAGCCGTTCCGGGTCTATCTCCAGGACAAGACAGGCCTGCCGGTCGAGATCGTCCCGGCGGCGACCTACGACACGCTGATCAACGCGCAGATCGCCGGAGAGGTCGACTACGCCGTCTACAGCGCCACGGCGTTCGCCACCGCCGTCGTCAAGTGCGACTGCGTCGAGGCCTTCGCCGCGCCGATCGCGGCCGACGGCGCGCTCGGCTTTCATTCCGTCCTGGTGGCGCGCGCCGGGGACGGCATCGCCGGCCTCGGCGAGGCGGGCGGCAAGCGGCTCGGCCTAGGGCCGCCGGACTCGGTCTCGGGCAGCCTCGTCCCGCGCCATGCGCTGGCGGCGGAAGGCCGGGACCCCGCGACGTTCTTCCTCTCGACGAGGGAATATCCCTCGCCGGAGGACGCGGTCACCGGCCTCCTCGAGGGCGAGGTCGACCTCGCCGCCGCGTGGACGAGCCTCACCGGCCGCGAGGAGTCGGGCTATGCGTTCGGCACCTTCGCCCGGATGGTCGCCGAGGGAACGCTCGACATGGACCGGATCCGCATCGTGTGGCGCTCCTCGCTCATCCCCTTCGGGCCCCACGCGATCCGCTCCAACCTGCCGCCGGAGCTGAAGCGGATCCTCTCGGGCGCGATCCTGTCGATGGCGAGCGAGGATCCCGAGGCGCTCGACGCGGTCGACCGGCTCGGCTTCGGCGGCGGCGGCTTCGCCTCGCCCGACGCCAGCCTCTACGCCTCGGTGATCGCGCTGGTGACGCCGGCGGGAAACTGACGGCGCCCCCAAATCCGCGGCATCGTCAATGAATGCTTTCCCGCCATGGTAAAGAAAGGACGAACGTTCGGCGACCGGCGCGCGCCAGGCGTTTGTTTCCAAGTCAATTCAATACTTCCCGAACCGCATGATTAACGGAAGGTAATCTTCGGGAACAACGCGGCGCGAAGTCCTATTAACTCGCCCGCAGCAAATTGTCCGTATCTGTGAAGGGGTCGAAGCCGCCAGCAAGAAATGCGGCCGCAGGTGCCCCGTCGAACAGGAGTCGCGGACATGAGAACCCCGTTTTCCCGGCCCAGCCGCTCCGGCGCAACGGCCATCGAATACGGGCTGATCGCGTCGCTGATCGGCGTCGCCATCGTCCTCGGCGCGGCGACCCTCGGCGGCAAGATCAACGCGGTGCTGAACAGCGCCTCCGCACACCCGCCGCTGACCAGCGACATGATCGTCGAGTCCCGCAACGGCGGCTGATTCCCGATCCCCGCACGCGTCCTCCGGCCAGCGCCGGGCTCCATTTTCCCTTGCCCTCCTCTCCCTGTCCCGGCCGCCTCCCGCGCGGAACCGGGCCGCATGAGCGTGGCCCACGCGGCTTCGGCCGGTTGACGCGCCGGCAAAACGCATATTAGATCGTCAGGGTGACGAACTAAGGAGCGCGATCCCGTGCGTCCCCGCGCCGAGAAGCCCGTTCTCCGCCAGCTTTCGCTGGGGTCGGTGATGGACGCCATCATCGGCCACGGGCCGATCTCCCGGGCCCAGATCGCCAAGCTCACCCGGATCAGCAAGCAGACCGCCTCCGAGGTCATCCGCGAGCTCGAGGCGGGCGGATGGGTGCAGGTGCACGGCCAGACCAGCGGCGGCGTCGGCCGCACCGCCGTCACCTATGCCATCCGGCCCGACGCGGCCTACGTCGCCGGCGTCGACGTCGGCGGCACCCAGCTCCGCATGGCGATCGCCGACCTCGCCTGCACCGTCGTCGCCGAGGCCTCCGAAGCGACCGATCCGCGCGGCGGCAAGGCGGTGGTCGACCAGATCGCCGCGCTCGCCGCCGCCG
>Ga0182738_1002701_pt1 | contig 20891 bp, 6 predicted proteins | sample eDN5th30CBELigMG_FD_128876 | JGI IMG/M metagenome (GOLD analysis project Ga0182738, IMG submission 128876) | Enriched Miracle-Growth compost microbial communities from Emeryville, California, USA - eDNA 5th pass 30_C BE-Lig MG (version 2)... ... | reverse complement strand
TGCATTCGCTGTGGGAAAAGTGGCATAAATTTCAAGCAATTTCATTATAGCCTCAAATCCATGTTTAAAAAAGTTCTTCTGTCAAGAGAGAATGAATGATATCACCTTCCCTTTTTTTTTATATGAAACTCTCCAAATTTGGAAATTTTAAATTCATCCATTAGCTCTTGTTCTCAAATCAGCTCATTATCTTTCGAAGGATAATGCTAAGAAAAAAAATCTTGGGAAAGCGAAATTTTGTCTAAAAGAGGAAAAAACCTTTTTGAAAAATGAAATTCTGACTAAAAGTCTAAAACCTTAGGAAAATCACTGTTTTTTAATCAGAGGTGGAAAAAATCTAGAAAAAAAAAGTTTTTTCTAAGGAGAAAAAATTGACCTAATTTTCGAGAGATACTTAGGAAATTACCTAGAAATGACATTCTGGGATTGGACCCTTAAAAGCGAGGATCCGAGATAAATCGGAGGTTTTTTCAACTCCTATTTTTAATCACATTTTTTTTTTCTATTGAAAAGAGAAAATCCTTGGAAGAAAAGAATTTCAAGGTTTAACAGTTTTCTAGACAACTTTTCCTCTCACTCTGGGGGAATTGAAGGGGTTTTTTCCCCTTTTTCAAAAATTCTTAAAATCCAGTTTCTTGATTTCTAAACTTTTTATTTCAATCGAAAAAAAGAGGAAGCAAACTTTTCCTCCAAAAAAATTTTCCAAAGTTTTATTTTTTTAAAAAAAAAAAAAAAAATTCACTTCCTCCATCTGACGCACTAAAGGCAATAGCAGACACAAATAGAGAAATCTTCCAAAATTTTTTTCCAAACTCTTTATTGAAGAATCTCATAATTGTTCGGTTGATCTGAAAAATCCGAGAGGTGAGTGGCAGACACTTCTTCTTATTCAAATTGATATATTCGTTGAATTAATGGTAGTTGAAATTTTATGCTCAAATCTTGAAAGTAAATTAAATCTAAGGATTTTTGTAGAAACTTGAAGATGATTTGAGGATTTATACTGATCCAGAAACTGAAATGGATCCAAAAAGCTTCCAGAAATTAGATTTTCGGTCAATCAGAGAACCCTTGGGCTTTTCTTCGAGTTGAGTTCAAATTAATTTTTATTGAAAAAGATTTTTTCGAAAACAGATAAAAGTTCGAGAATTCAAATCCAAGAGAATTTTCCTTTAATTCATGAAATTTGGAGGGAAAATGTGAATCCCACATGGTCATCAAGGCCTCAGTTACTCTTCTCAAGCCTGTTTTCCAAAAATTCCAGAGTTTTTAGGGCCTCAATAACAAGTCATCTCCTTTTCAAGGGCTATTGGCCTTTCTTCCTCTATTTTTGTATCGATAAACGTTCAAATAGCATGAATAAAACGTTTCTTAGGGTTTTTCCTTTGATAGATTTATCCCAAAGAAAAAAATAAATGCACTTATCGCCTTTAATTTCTTCAATGAATTAAACCTCAATTTTGTAGCTTTAACTTTTTGACAGTTGAGTATTTAATAATTAAAAAATTAACTCCTGAATGATTCAACTCAAATCAGTGCTGCTCTTTGTTTCTCTCCTTTTCAAACTTTCTTTTCAGGAGCAGCTCTTTGGTAACTTTTTTGAACCTCAAATCACACCTCAAACCCCTCAGCTTCCTGATATTGACTCTTTAAATACAATAAGAAAGTTACAAAACTGTCAACCTGGATGCCTGGATTGTTCTTCGAGTCCTGAAAAATGCTTAGAATGTGATAGTGAAACTACACTCACAGGAGATATCTGTATCTGTAACCAAGTCGGAAAATATTTTGAAACAGGCTCAGGGTGCACGGGAAACTGTCTCGAAGGATGTGATAGCTGTATAAATAGCCAAGAATGTCTTGTCTGTTCAAGCACTAGGGCTTCAAAGGATGGAAAATGTAAATGTGAGCCACCCAGAATTTTAGTTGGGACAAATTGTGAATGTCCTTCATATATGGTTGAAAACACAACCACACTGAATTGTGAGTATAATGATCTCATTGATATAGCGTATCAATCCACAGTCTCGCCTTTATTTGGTGCTATCTTACAACTTCAAATCAACCCTCAACTAAAATTTGCTCTTGCTCCAATGATTTTCTGGTCAGGAGATTGTACATTCCAGAATGACGATACCAGACTGGAATTCCAATCGTTTCTGCTTACCCAAGTCACTGATATCCTCCTCATCCCTTCGACATTTCTTGACTTCAATCTTCAATGTGATATTACTGCAAGTTATATTAATGACAATGGTGTTGAAATCTCAAAGCAAATTAATTTCCAAACATTATCGTCTTCCCAACCACAAGTTTATATTTCTGGAGGGCCTTTCCAAATGTTTACCCATACAGAGTTAAATTTCATCATGGCAGAAGTTTCATCAAAAACTGGCTCTCAAATTCCCTCGTCTAATCTCAAAGTCACTTGGACTCAAACTGGTGGAGATGATCTATTGGACATGACTAAACTCTATTCTAGTTCATCAGATCCTCTCAGGTTAACCGTTCCAAAATGCACTTTGTCTCAAGGAAAACTTTACTCTTTCAAGATCACTGTCAAGGTTGGAGCTTCAGTTACTTCACAAGAAGTTACAATTGGTGTCTATTCCCCAAAAATTCAACTTCAATCTCTTGACACAGATTCTTACCACCTCTATACGGAAGATTTAACACTAACAGCAAGTCAATTCTCAATCCCAGATGAATGTAACCAAGGAATTTTACCTACTGATTTTCTTGATTTGTCCACTATAAAATACACTTGGGAATGTGTCGCTATCGACCTCGAACTCACAAATCGTCGCCTTCTTCTCACTGAGTCGGTCGAGATTTCAGATGATCCCAATGTCTCTGTTCCTCCTGATCTTCTCAATTTATTCTCTCAATCAACCACTTCCCAAACCCTCACAATCCCCAGCTCATACTTTACTCAATACCTTGACTATCAATTCATCTTTTATCTAACAATCACTGTGCAAAGCAAAGATCCAACTCCGTCCATAACTAACTTCAACCTCCTCCAACCCACTCTCTACGCTATCGAGACAAAAGCTTATGTTCGAGTATTAAATTCGCAACCCTTTACTCCCCTTTCCTTCACATGTTCGAGTGAAAATAATTGTCAATCCTTTCCAAATAATTTTCGTGCACAGCTCGTCGTGGATTCCACCTTCAACTCTCAATATACATATAACTGGAATCTCAACGTTTCCGATCTATTCGAAGCAAGCACTGCCTTGGGAACGTTTTTCTCAATTTACACAATCGATCCAGGCTATCCTCCTGACGGCATCAAACTTATTCCACGAATTCTCCTCACCGTAACTGATGGAACAAACATCGCTACAGCTTTCTATACAATCCCGATAAATATTGCTGCACAAAATGGAACAATCTCAATCTATCCTCCAGAAGGTGAAGCTTATAAAACCAACTTTTTCGCGAGCGTTTATAACTGGATTGATGAAGATTTACCCATATCTTTCCAGTTTTATACTTATAATTCGATGGGTGGTTTTAATTTAATGCTCAAGACATTTCAGCCTTTTGCTGAAACGCCAGTATTGCAGCCACCTTATCCTTATTCTTCGAGTATTGGAGCTTTCATAACAGATAGTTTGGGATCTCTGACTTTTGTTGAAACTTATGAGATCTCTGTAACTGGCGGAGCTGCAGATTGGTCTGAGCTAATTGAAAAGGGGACCACAGCGCTAAATTCATTAAAATCTTCTACTCTAAACCTCTGGCAAAAGTTTCAACTCATTAATATTATGCTAGAAAATCTTCTTGCTTGGGAAAGCTTAACTCCAGACGAGAATTATTATGTGGCAAGTTCTAAATTTAAATACTCAGCAATCACAGAAATGGAACAATTGTTCTTGGCTCTAAATTCCAAAGAAGAACTTAAGCCAATTTTATTGAGAAATATCGTGTATAGTTCGCAACAATTATTTAACCAAGATACCAACTGGAAATTGTACCTCAGCATCCTAGATTCTTACTACCAAGTTGATACTTCGGGTCCAATCCTTACAGAAGCAGAATGTGATCTTTTTTCGCAAATCCTTAACAATCTCATCAACTACATGGTCAAACCAGGGACTTCAATTGAAGATCCCGACAAAATATATGATTATGTCAACACTCTCACTCGAAGCATGCTTTATAATCGCATTCCAAGCGATGATGTTGCCATTTATAATCCAGACTTCTTCACTGCCCAGACACAAAAAACAACATACTGTCAAATCTTGGCTCAAGGAATTCCAGATATTTATTGGAGCTCAGGCTTAAGCGCAAATTTCACGCTCAAATCTGGCAAGACCATCAAACCTGAAAAATGCAATGATCAAATAGATTTTATATTCTTGTCATTTAGGCGTAATTACACTGCTTTTGGTTGGGGTATTGAGTTCAAAACGATTATTTATTTGGATATCAGAGACTCAATTACAGGAGAGTCATTGCTGGACATTTTTGATTTTGTCCTCATTTCACGAAGATTCGTATGTCCTGAAGGATTGACTTGTCAGCCAAATGGCGGTGATGGCACGATAATCTATGGAACATTTGATCTCAGAAATCAAATTCTGAAAATTTTCGAGAAATCTAATATTGAACAAGTCAAGAATATCTCTGCACTGAAAAATTTCAGGTTCTGGAAAAGTGTTGCCTTTTGGACTGTTTTGGGTTTCACCATCTCATTTTTGGTTTCTTTTTGTTGGCTTTATAAGTATCCGAATTACTGTGCTCTTGAAGTAAACAGAAACCTTAGTAAAGAATCCCTCTTTAAAAAAATCATCATGTTTTTCTTGGTATCTGAAATTTCAAATTTTTTCATCTAAATCATCATAAAGCTGGTGCATCCATTGGTCAGTATTTACATTTATAATGATCCGAAGATTATCAAGTCAAATAAGCTTGCCATTTATTACCAGAGATTGATTGTGGTCATGGCCTTCTCAACAATTTTTTCCACTATTGAAAAGGGAGAGGGGACTGTTTTTAAGGCATACATTGTACTATTCAATACATTGACTGTAACGCCACTTAACGGCATGCTGAGCCGAGGTTTTAAAGCTCTCTTCGACTTGTAAACTTCAACATTCCATCCTTTAACTTTTACAGAAAAATTTCAAAACAAAGGAAATATCTTCAAAGGATCATCACATTCTTATCCATTTTCCTTTATATCTTGCTCTTAGCCGGCTGTTTTATTGTGATGTTTATTATTGAAGCTCAACAAGATGGATCTCAGAATATCTCATGGGCGATCAACTTTGCGATTTCTTTCGTACAAGACCTCAGCTTATCTCCTGTCATCAGCATTTTCAACAAGGTTTTGCTGCTCAGACTATCCAAAAATGATCGTTTCCTTCAGAGAAGAAGATCAAAACAAATCCTCACAATCTTACTTCCCGATACCTTCAAATCTATCTATGTAAATTTTTTCTCAATGATTTCCTTCTCAGGAATTATTAGGGCTCTATTTTCGAAGACACGTCAGCAGTGATCACAAAACAAACTTTCGCAAGCTTAGAAACTAATGCCCTTGGCTATCTTTCTTCAAATCGAAAACTCCTCAGATTTAGTACTCTTAACTCTCCGAATCAATCAAAGGCTCCAACACCATATGAATTTCGGAGCCGAAGAGCTTCAGAAACAGAAATGAATACTGCTGATATTTTGGCTAAGGAAACTTTGATGAGCAATCGATATCAAACGTTATTTTCAGAGGCAAAGCCGGAAAGTGTCAAGGCGATGAGTCCGATGATGAAAGAGAACTTTACAAAAATGCAATCTTCCAACCTTTATTCCAGCAGATCAAATGCAAAACTCCCAAGAGGAAGAAATTCTCAAAGCCCAGAGAAAAAGCTAATCAATTTGCCTTCAATAGTTTTTAGCCCAGAGGCGGAAAATCTCGATCCTGATGCTGCTCCAGCTCCAGAAGAGGATGTTATCAGTTTTGACGATCATCCCCAAGAGACTTATGCTTCCAGTCCAAACACTTGGAAAGTCGGAAAGACTCTTCAAAATTTTTTGTCAAGTCAGAAAATGAAGAAAAGTGATTCTCCAGAAAGATGTCAAACTGTACTCTGAAGAAGGTTTATACAGAATTCGTTTTGTATTTGTATCATAATAACTCCATCCCAAGGGTTTATGCTTTCTGATAAAAATCGTGGGAAAAAAAATCGACTAACAAAAATAATGGATAATATATACTTCAAGACCAAAGGTTTGGAGTCCGAACCAAACTCTGAAGTCGTTCGGATGAAAACAGAAAGATTATAGAAATGATCATTTTAAAGTCTGTAAAACTATTGTCTCATTCACATTTACTCTTTCATCTTTGTATTTTTATTTCATTTCTGGGAAATTATGATGTTGAATAAAAAATTTGTTTGGTTGAAATCTCAAAAAAAAAAGTATTTATCCTTCATTTATTGTTCAATTCGAAATTCAACTCACATTCTTTTGAATTCATGAAACAATTTTTGAAAAAATTTTCTCATCACTTTTTCACATTTGCAAAAAAGCGTACCAATTTCGAAAAAGATTCACATCCTTCTCACAAAATTATTCCATTTCAATTCAATTTGAGCTGATTGCTAAAGCTAAAAATTGAAATATTTTGGGAAAATTAGGGAAAATTCTTTCGACATTTTCCATTTTCCAAGTGACAAAAAAACTGAAAAATTTAAATGTCATCATTTTTGCAACTTTGAATTTAAAAATTTTTTCTTTCGAAATTTCTTTGAGCGAATCGAACAGAAAAGAGACCATTTTCAAAGAGGTTAGTTATTGATTTAATACAAAACAACATATAGTTTTTAATATACAAGAGACATCAATCATATACATTTGGAATAAAATTTAGTACACAAACACAAATATGCATTTTTTCCAAAAAAGGAATTTTTCAATAAAAAAAAATATCACCCCATCATTTAGGAGTGTGTGGCAAGGTTCATACCTCTTTCGAGCTTGTAGAACATGCCTTTCATGTCATTGAGTTGTTGGTAGTTACCTCTTTCAATGATTTCACCATCATTAAACACAATGATTTCATCGGCGTCCTTGATGGTGGAAATTCTGTGGGCGACGATCAAAGAAGTCTTTCCTTCCATGATCTTATCGAGGGCTTCTTGCACGGCCTTTTCGTTTTCAGCGTCCAAAGCACTTGTGGCTTCATCCAAAATCAAGAAGGAGGGATTCTTAAGGATAGCTCTAGCAATGGCAATTCTTTGCTTTTGACCGCCAGACATTTGGCTTCCCTTGGGGCCGACCTTTCTCTTGAATCCAGTTCCGTATTTAGCAGCAGCTGAGGCTTGGTCGCCAGTCACTTCAAATTCGTTCTTTTCAATGAAACCAATGGCACTGGCCTTGATGGCAGCTTTTCTCATTTCTTCGTCGGTAGCGTCTTCCTTGGAGTACTTAATGTTGTACTCGATGGTACCGTTGAACAAAACGGGTTCTTGAGAGACAACACCGTAGCTTTCTCTGAGGTGCTTAAGGTCGTATTCCTTAATATTGACACCGTCAATCAAGATTTCACCTTGGTCAACATCGTAGAATCTTTGAATTAAAGCCAAGATGGTGGATTTACCACATCCAGAAGGACCAACAAAGGCGACTTTTTGGGAGGCCTTCAACTTAAGGTTGAGTCCCTTGAAGATTTGCTTTTCTCTGCTGGGATACTTGAACCAGACGTTTCTGAATTCAATATCACCCTTAATAGGATTTCTAACAGTTTGGTTAGGATCATCAATGTCAATAGCAGGCTTGGTGTCCAAAATGTCAAAGACGTTAATGGCAGCGCTCTTGGCAGAACCAACATCAGGAGCGAATTGCAAAGCATTACCAATAGCCATACAGCCCATCATGATTCCCATGACAGACATCATCATATCCTTAAATCCGAGGCCGTCATTCTTCATGAAGACAGCAGAAATGTAGAACATGAGGCCGTTAACACCAAAGTTGATGAATTGGCCAGCAGAGTAGGCAGCACCGGATTTGTGGGCTTCTTTCAAGGAGGCTTGGAGGGGACCATCGAGCTTGTTGATGTAGTTTTGCAAAAGCTTGTCTTCTCTGGCAAATGAGGCGACGGTTCTCATGTTGTTGACGGCTTCAGAAGCAAAGACGATACTTTCCTGGAAGGCATCATCAGTAGATTTAGTCAATCTTTGGGCAACACTAGCACGGATCTTTCCAGAGATAATTTGGAAAGGAGAAATACCGATCCCGATAAGAGCAATCTTCCAGTTACCAATGAAAGAAACAATGAGACCAGTGACGGCGGAAGACAAGCCTTGAGCATAAACACCAAACACTGAACTGGTAAGGGTGTTCAACAAGGTGGCATCAGTGGATAATTTGCTTCCGAGGGCACCAGGAGCGTGAAGGGGTTCATCGAACCAACCAATTGGCATTCTAACGAATTTACGGAAAACTTCAGCTCTGACCTTTCTAGAAAGTCTTTCAGCAACAATACTGAAAAGAGCTTGTTGAACAGAGTAGGAAATGAAGGCAATAAAGGCAAGAGCGAGGAACAAGCCAGAGTAGAGGCCAGCCTTCTTGCTGTAGTCGGGTGAGCTGGGGAAAGCAAGGACTCCGAGGACGTTGGCGAGAATGGGAGCAATCAAAGGTTGAACCATACCGTGAACAAGAGCAGCAAAGCCACCAGTGATAATGAGAGGAACATCGGCCTTGGAATACTTCATAAGACGGTAGATAACATTGCTGGAAGTGTTCTTAGGTTGAACTTGAGTGGCGGACTTAGCAGAGGAACCGTTATCAACTTTAATGCTAACTTGATAGTCTTGTTCGGTCTTGGTGTTAGCAGAGTCGACGGTGTTGGCAGACTTGGGTTCACCAGACTCTTTCTTTTCTTTTTCTTCTTGGGCCTTCTTCTCCTTTTCTTCGGTTTGGAGTTGGAGGTGTTGAAGAGCATAGTATTTACCCTTCTTGGCGACCAATTCTTCGTGTTTTCCTTCTTCAACGACTTTACCACCGTCGAAAACGATAATGTGATCAGCATTGATGATAGTGGACAATCTGTGGGCAATAACAATGGTGGTTCTTCCTTCTGAAACTTCATCCAAAGTTCTTTGAATTTCCATTTCGTTCTTTCTGTCGAGGGCACTGGTAGCTTCATCGAGGAGGAGGATTTTGGGGTTTTTAAGGATAGCTCTAGCAATAGCTAGTCTTTGCTTTTGACCACCAGACAAAGCAGTACCACTGTTACCGACGAAAGTGTTGAGTTTATCAGGAAGACCTTGGACGAATTCGGCAGCATTGGCTTTCTTCAAGGCGTCCCACAATTCTTCATCAGTGGCGTCTTCTTTGGCCATCATCAAGTTTTCTTTGATGGAAGTAGCAAACAAGACAGGTTCTTGACCGACATAACCAATATTTTCTCTCATCCATTTCAAATTGAGTTCTTTCAACTCATTTCCATCGAGAGTAATGGAGCCATGTTGCTTGTCGACAATGTCGTAGAATCTTTCGATTAATTGCATGCAAGTGGTCTTACCGCAACCAGATTCACCGACAAAAGCAGTCTTTTCATTGGGCCTGATATCAAAGCTGACTCCATTCAAAATGGTTCTTTCCTTCTTCAAGGGGTAAGCAAAGACAACATCTCTGAAGCTGATGTTTCCGGTAACTGAAGTGGGCTTCAAACCGCGAGGATCATTGATGGATATTTCACTCTTTCTGTCAATAATCTTGTAAGCCTGAGCAGCATTGGCCTTGGCAATAGCAAAAGCCTTGAAGGAAGGAGTGACTCTGGCAGGGGTAAAACTGGCCATCATCACAGCGAAAAAGACAGTCAAGACATCGCCGACCTTGTAGGGAGCATCGGTAGTGGGGTTGTGGACTTCGTGCTTAATGAAAATTGAACCAACAAAGAAGGCCAAGGCATAAATACCAAACATGGCAAACATGATGCAACCAATGGCCAAACCAGAGTAAACGGAATATTTAGCAATAGTTTTGCCGTTTTCTTGGAGGACCTTCTCATATCTCTTGGTTTCCTTTTGTTGACCACCAAGTGAGACGACTGTCCTGATGGAGTTCAAAACTTCTTCAGAAATAGCTCCGGTTCTGGCATAAGCTTCGTTGTTAATCTTGGTCAATTTTTGCATAGCAAGGACGAAAATTGAACCAGTGACACCCATAATAGGTAAGAAAGAGCTGAGAACCAAAGCGAGTTGCCAACCCTTGATGTAACCGATAACAAGACCGGTAACAAGAGTGGACAAGCCGTAAAAGGCGGTGGAGACCTTTTCACCGACACCCTGTTGAATGTTGAAACATTCTTCAGAGATCTTGGTGGATAATTCGTTGGGGTTAATGCTATCATAGAAAGCAATATCTTGTTGTAAAAGGGACTTGAAGTATCTTTTTCTGACTTCGATACCGATGGTTTCACCGACAGTCATCCAGCAAACATAACCAATATATGAGGTGATAAAACTTCCGATACCCAAGTATAAGAACTTGAGACCGAGGGTGGAAGCAGCGCTGAGGATAGCGTCACCATCTCCAGAGGTGAAATCATCAGGGACACTACCGAAGAAGATGGCAAAAATGGGGTTGGCAGCACCATCGCAGGCAGCTCCGATGGCTCCCAAGAACATCAAAAGATAGTCGATTTTTCTTGCGAAGCGGAAAAGCTCAGTGAAGCCAACAGCTCCAACTTCTTTTTCCTTGTGATTTGGGCTGGGTTTAGTTGTGGTTTCGGGCTCAACCTTGTTAACTGCCCTTTGAGTAATTTCAGTTGAAGATTTATTAGGCATGGGTCTGAGAAGAATGTATTTTAATAAGGAAGAGATAACTAATTGAATATAAATCTGGAAGATTTTCTCGAGTTTAAATAACAGGGAGTTGATCAAAACATTTTATGTCTATTGAATTAAAATTCTGGATTAAGTTTCTGTTAAACAAGATTAATTTCATTTTCAGTCAAGATTAATTAAAGTCAGCAATACTTTGGATCTAATTATTACCGACGGCCTTTAATTCATTCACTCTTCATTCAGAAAAGAGCAAAAATCTACTGGATCGATGCTTCCATTACTTTCTCGAACTTTTAAATTAAGTTGAGCTCTTCTTAATGTCTCATGGTCATTCCCTTCCATCTCAGCGGTGTCCTCAAGGAGCCAAATCCTTCTTAGTCTCAATATTACTGGTTAAAATAACATAGCATATTTTAATTCTGAACACTATCTCTTATTGAAATTTTCATATAATTAATTTTAACCATATCTTCCTCTTCTTTCTGGAATAATGATTTTCTATTACTCTTGCCTTCATTGATACAAAGTGGGTGACCAGTTTAGAAGCCAAGGTTCATCATAAATTAGAATAGACTTTTTGAAAACGAAAATTTATGTCAGGAAGGTTATCTATTGAATCTCTTTCTGATTCATAATTCCTCTCTGGACCGCCGAGTGAGAGACATTTAACGTTTAGCCAAGAAAATTGGTCTAAAACCTCAAGATATTATGGTTCTTAATTAATTCCGAATCCAATAAATATCAAGGAATAAAATGCTTCATATGACCATATCTTGCCCATTGTGGCAATCGTTTCGAAGGAAACCTTGGTCAAAAGCCTCAAAAGAACCTTATCTGAACCTTTAACCCCCATCCATAACTATGCAAGTTTTTATGAAAGAACATTCGAGAAGAAAGGTAATGTTACAGTTGAATAAATAAACGATCTAAAGAGATAAAAATTTGAGCAGGCGAAATCGGCAAAAATTAATGTCAATCAATCTTTGACAAACATAAGAAGTTGTAAATCTGCTCTCTTCTTCTAAATATAGCCCAGAGGTGTTGTATTGTCCTGACTTGAGATTATTGAGTTTAATTAATCTTGACTTAATACAAAATTGAATTAAAATAAAAAATACTACAAGCACTTGACATAAAATTTTTATTGTCAACTGATCAAATCAATTAACTCCTTTAGTTTAATTCCATTGAAGCTTCCCTCACATTAGATTTCCATCTCTCACTCTATGGTTTAGTTTTCCCCTCTTCTCTTCATTTTAAGCTATTCTCTTTTAGATGAACCCCTTTTGGTAAAAATCTTCCCTTTTCAAGGATTTTACATTATAAAATTTTCTTCTCGAAAGAAATATATTTTTTTAATCTCTTTGTTATTACAATCTATTAATTATCCCTGCAATAAAACTAAGAGGACAATCTTAACTTCATTATCAAAAAGTAATTTGAGCAATCGGGACCCCAAAAACTTGTGGGTTTTTTCAAAAGATCTTTCTGAGAAATTAAAAGCCCTAACTGATATATATGTCTGCGAATATTGAAAAGAAGAGATAATCTTCTCAATGTTCTTACTTCTATGAGGCTGGCAAACGAATATAATACCATCTTAGAAATCAAAAAAAGGATTTCTTCAAAATCTCTAATCATATTCAGTTAAACTATTATCCTTTCAAATATTGTCAAAATAGACTCATCTCGCTCAAAGTTATTTTTGAAAAAGTTGTTAGAAGACAGTTCTGTCGTTGTTTATCGCCTCTGATAAGCCTTCTTTTCAATATAAAAAATTCTTTTCATTTTTTGTCAAAGGCTTGTTTCCTTTTGGAAGAAGTTATTCTTTATCCAAATTCTCAATGTCCTTGAGAGGATCTAAAGAGAAGAAATCTGGCACGACAAGATTCTTCAAATTTAGACGATTTCTCTTTGGGTTAGCCAAAAGAGCGACGAGATGTAAGCTTTCACATTAATAACCGAAGTCGTCATAAAATACTTTTTTCAATAAATTTAAACCTAGGAAAGTGCAATAATTGCAAGACAGCTAATGAAGTAATAAAAATTTAATTTCAAATCAAGAGAAGCTTAAAACTTCTCTGGGTCTTAAACTTATTTAAATAAAAAATTCTCAATTCAATAAAAAATCAGCCTTCAAGGGAATCATAATTATTTGACGATTGGGTCTCAAAATAAGCTTCTAGTATGAACTTGAGTTTGATGATAACAACAAAATCCTAATGGTAAACTTGATGCAATAGTCAATAAAAAATTTTAACTGACAGATCAAAAAGAAAAAATTCAAGGGGGTCTCAAGGTAAAAGATTCAGTTGAAGGAAAAAAGAAGCCCAACTTCAGAAAAAATTTACATCTTGGATTTTAATAACCCAACGAGTTTTCGATTCGGTAATTTTGCTTTAATTTTGAAGAGAATCAGTGATGGGATTTAAAGCCATTTTGGACCATCTTGTGGAGGTAAAACTATTTTTAAAGTCTTTAAAACATTTTCAAAGGCATTTCATTCTTAAGCCATTTTTGGAAAAATTTTTATGTAGTTCTTTTCCGATGCAAATATCATTCTTGAAGGAAGGAAAAAAAGATTTTTTTTTGTGAATTTTTGATAAAAACTTTAAATTCAAGAGTTGACTCATCTTCCTGATTGAAAAACAGTTTTTTTGTTCAAGAAAATTTTTTTGAGGGAAAGATAACATTCTGACCCCTTGAGAGTGTTTTCAAAATGAGAGAAATTCTGAGACAATCTTCTCAGAAAATTTTTTTATTCAAATTACGAAGAGAGAAATTGAATGAAAAAAGTTTTTCCAAAAATTTTTTTCATCCAGAACTCTATTCTTTTTTGCAAAAACGCCCGAGTCATTACATGACTGCTCCAAACCTCTGAAAGGTTGAACTCTTTAAACAAAAAATTGAATTTTTACATTTCAGAAAAATAGCAGAAAAAAATTCGTCTTTTATTTTTGAAAGATGATGGATGGTTCTTTTATAGTCATAAGAAAGATTGAGAAAATCAGAAACCTTTATCAAAAATTTTTTCTCAATCATTTCTCAGAAAAACTCTTATTTTCAAAGAAAAATTCAGAAAAAATAAAATAAACAAAATTTCTCCAGAGGTTTTCTAATTGGATTTCAGAAGATAACTTTTCAGATCAATTCTTAAATACGAGAGAAGCAATCTATGGAATGAATGAATAAATAAAAAGTTTCAAGAAAATAAAATAATAGGCGATGATTTCAGCACTTTTTCAACTTTAAAAAATTCAAATTTAAGCATCTAAACATCTAAGCATCTTGAGCGAGGGGATCAGTGGGATTAAGACCTCTTTCAAGTTTGTAAAACATTCCTTTCATTTCATTGAGTTCTTTATAGTTTCCTTTTTCGATAATTTGGCCATCGTTAAACACCACAATCTCATCGGCATCTTTAATTGTTGAGATTCTGTGAGCCACAATCACTGAAGTCTTGCCAGCCATAATCTTGTCAAGAGCTTCTTGGACAGTCTTTTCATTTTGAGCATCAAGAGCGCTGGTAGCTTCATCAAGGATCAACATAGAGGGGTTCTTAAGGATAGCCCTAGCGATAGCAATTCTTTGTTTTTGTCCTCCAGAAAGTTGACTTCCCTTGGGGCCAACCTTTCTTTTGAAGCCAGTACCATACTTCATAGCAGCATCTTTATCATCTCCAATAACATCAAATTCGTTGCTTTCAATGAATCCAATAGCATTAGCTCTTTCAGCAGCGGTTCTCATTTCTTGATCAGTAGCATCCTTTTTAGTATATTTGATGTTGTATTCGATGGTACCATTGAATAAGACAGGCTCTTGGGAGACAACACCGAAACAAGATCTCAGGTATTTCAAGTCGTATTGCTTGATATTAATACCATCAATCAAGATTTCACCTTGATCAGGGTCATAGAATCTCTGTAACAAGGCCAATATGGTTGATTTACCGCAGCCAGAGGGTCCTACAAAAGCAACTTTAGTTGAGGCGTTGATCTTCAGATTGAGTCCTTGGAAGATTTGCTTTTCTCTGGTGGGGTATTTGAACCAAATATTTCTGAATTCAATATCTCCTTTAATTTCCTTTCTTACAGTTTGTCGAGGATCATCAATGTCAATGGCAGGCTTTGTGTCCAAAACAGCAAAAATATTTTGAGCGGCAGCTTGAGCTTTACTGACATCAGGAGCAGACTGTAAAGCGTTTGCCATAGCCATACTTGACATCATAATTGCATTGATAGCCATAAACATGTCTCTGAAGCCAAGGCCGTAACTTCTCATGAACAAAGCAGACACATAAAAGACAATAGCGTTAACGGCAAAGTTGCTCGATTGACTGAAACCGAAAGCAAGACCTGAACGATGAGAGTGCTTGATTGAGTGTTGAAGAGGAACATCAAGCTTGTCAGAATAGTTCTTCAAAAGCAAATCTTCTTTACCAAGTGAAGCCACTGTTCTCATGTTATTAACAGCTTCAGAAGCAAAGGCAACACTCTCTTGATAAGCATCATTGCCTGAGGCTGACATATCTCTGAGGAACTTGGTACGAATCTTGCCGGAAGCGACTTGAATGGGGCAGCAAGCCCAGGCGACCAGTGCCACTCTCCAGTTTGCAATGAAGGAAATCACAATACCAGTCACCAAACTTGAAAGAGCTTGCAAGTAAGTCCCGAAAACGGAACTTGTCAAGGTGTTGATCAAAGCAGCATCAGTGGACAATTTACTTCCCAGAGCAGCGGGAGAGTTTTGAGGCTCATCAAACCATCCAATGGGCATTCTGACGTACTTTCGGAAGACGTCACCTCTAACCTTTCTAGCTAATTTTTCAGCAACAAGGGTAAAGAGGGACGTTTGAATGACAAGAGTCACGAATCCTGCGAAGGCAATTGCCAAAAAATAGCCACTGTAAAGGCCTGTCTTCTTTCCGTAGTCAGGACTGTCAGGGAAGGAAAGAACAGTGATGATATTAGCCAAAACTGGAGCCATCAGAGGCATCAGAGTCCCGTGAACCAGACTTGAGGTACAACCAAGGATAATAATTGGGAGATCACCTCTGCTGTAGACAAAGAGTCGTGCAAAGGTACTGCTTGAAGAAGAGGAGGAGGAGCTCTTTTTGCTTGTCTTAGCTTGATTTTGAGTCTTCTTGTCACCTGAACCCTGTTGATCAACAGTGATTTCGATTTGGTTGGACTCAGAATTGGCTTTTTTGCTTGTAGAAGTTTTGCGAGTGGAAGCGATCTTGGCTAGTTGAGGAGGAGCAGCAGGACTGTTTTCATCTTCTTTATGTTCACCTTCTTGCTTATCTTGGAGCTGGAATTGTTGAAGAGTGTAATATCTTCCCTTTCTTTCAATCAGTTCTTCGTGTCTTCCTTCTTCAACAATCTTTCCTTGATCAAAAACGATAATGTGATCAGAATTGATGACAGTTGACAATCTGTGGGCAATAACAATAGTGGTTCTTCCTTGAGAAATTTCATCGAGGGTTTTCTGGATCTCCATCTCATTCTTTCTATCCAAGGCAGATGTAGCTTCGTCAAGGAGTAAAATTTGGGGGTTCTTCAAGATGGCTCTAGCAATAGCCAATCTCTGCTTCTGTCCACCAGACAAAGCAGTTCCTCCATTACCAACGAAGGTGTTCAACTTGTCTGGGAGGCCTTGAACAAATTCAAAAGCGTTGGCTTTCTTCAAAGCTTCCCAAATTTCAGCATCAGTCGCGTCTTCTTTGGCCATCATCAAGTTTTGCTTAATAGAAGTGGCAAACAACACTGGTTCTTGACCAACATAGCCAATATTTTCTCTCATCCATCTCAAATTAAGGCTTTTCAGTTCTCTACCATCAAGAGTGATTGAGCCATTGCCACTCTCGATATCATAGAATCTTTCAATTAACTGCATGCAGGTGGTTTTACCGCAGCCAGATTCACCGACCAAGGCAGTCTTTTCATTTCTTCTGATATCGAAACTGACTCCATTCAGAATCACTCTTTCTTTCTTCAAAGGATAGGCAAAGACTACATCTTTAAACGAAATATTACCTTCACAGCTTTTAGGCTTTTCTCCAGAGGGGTCATTAATAGAGATCTTGCTGACTCTGTCGATGACCTTGAAAGCTTTCACAGCACTAGCTTTAGCAATAGCAAAGGCTCTCAATGCTGGGGTGGCTCTTGTTGGGGCAAAACTGGCCATTCTCATTGCCATAAAAATAGACAAGATATCACCGGATCTATAAGGACCGTCATTCACTGGATTATAAACGTCGCTCCCGATAAACTTGGATCCAACAAAGAAGCACAAAGCATAAATTCCAAACATGCAAAACATCAAACCACCCATAGCAAAGCCTGCAAATGACGAGTACTTCACAATGGGATTCTTGTTTTCTTGAAGGGTTTGTTCATATCTTGCTGTTTCTCTTGTCTCTCCTCCCAACGAAGCAACAGTTCTGATTGCATTCAAAACTTCTTCAGACACTCCTCCAGCCTTAGCATAGCATTGGCCGTTAATTCTTGTCATTTTTTGCATAGCAAAAACGTACATCACACCAGTCATCATAATTACAGGCATAAAACCGGTCAAAACAAGAGCCATTTGCCAACCCTTAACATACCCGATGATCAAGCCAGAGAAGAAAAGAGCTATACTATAGAGGAATGTTGGTACTTTTTCACCTATGCCTTGTTGAATATTAAAGCACTCCTCTGAGATCTTTGAAGAAATCTCATTGGGATTAATACTATCATAATAGGCAATATCTTGCTGTAAGAGCGATTTAAAGTACCTCTTTCGAATCTCTATACTCTGTTTTTCTCCCACAATCATCCAGCACACAAAGCCAAGGTATGCGGTAACAAAACTTGCTATTCCCAGATATACGAACTTCAAAGCAATTTGACCAGCAGAATGGACAATTTCATCACCAGTTCCCCCGATAAAGGTGTTTGGAATGCTTCCAAAGAAAAGAGCAAACAGCGGCAAACTTGTACCGTCTGCAATGGCAGCGAGTGTACCGATAATGATGTACAAGAGATCCTTCTTGCTTGCATAGCGGAAAAGAATCTTGAATGAAATCTTCTCATCCTCAGAATCCTTCTTCTTGGATTCTGGCTTTGGAGTTGGAGTCAGAGTTTTTTGTGACATTTAACGATGGGTTTAAAATTTTAAATTATAAAAATTCGCGATTGTTGTCAGAATTTAAGCCCTAAATTTTTTCCGCAGAATAAGATCACAACCCTAATCTTGACTTAATCTCTTAGAAAGCTCAATTAAATCAAATTAAAAAGGCTTTTTCTGATATCGAGGAATTTTATGACATAACACTGAAGCTTCTTTTGTTTTTTCAAATTTCTTCTGAAGCTCAATCGATAACTGAAACAAAGAAAAATCTTAGAAAGTTCTAGACTTTCTTTACAGACCATAAATTGAAACTTTTCTCACAGTAATTAATTAATTATTTAATTCAAGGATCGATAATTTACACACACAGAAATTCTCCAAGAAAATTGAATCAAGAGTCATAGCTAAATTTAGACCAAGCCTGAGGAAAATTGAGCCCCCAAAATCCCAATATCAAGGGTACTCCGACTAGTCCCTAGTAACCAAGCTCTTCATTTGAAGAATTTAGGCTCATAAACCCCTCAAAGAGATGGCGGTTAAGCTTATTTTGTATGTTACAGAGAGATTTATATTGGTGGCAGAAGAATTTTGTCTTAAAATTTCTGAACCTTAATCTAAAAATCGACTGCTGTAACATTTTAATTCAATCCATTTTCCGCACATTAACTTGATCAAATCTCGAACTGCTCTTTTATAATTCCAATCCTCCAATTTTCCTTCATAACGTCTGATTTTCCCTCTCTGATATGTTGTCTCTTTAATTTTGATTCTCCTATCTTTAAAATTTACTTTTAAAAAGACCCTTTCTATTTCTTTTGTTTCAGAGAGAGGACTTTTTATTCTATTATTTCATTAGCCACATGCTCTCTTCCTTCAATGTTGACAACGAAAATTAGTCACAAAATCCTTTTGGAAGTCTTTTGAAAGACTTTTATAATATTCGGATGATTAGAGAAACACTTTTTACGAATTTTCTCATCAAAAGAGGCCTTGAGGCCTAAGGGGAAACCGAGCTTTGATCTCCGGGATTGAAATCAATGAATTTAATCTCTTGAACTCATCTTTTACTCCTCTTTCAATCCTTCGAGAGAGTTCTCTCATATCCAATGAAAGTCCAAACTTTTTGTGGAAAAGTGTTAATCACGGATGCCCAATACAGTAGTCTTTCACTTCTCAGGCTTTTCTATTCAACGCTAGTCACATAAAATCAAATTATCTGATCAATGACTTTAATATTTTGATAATATGTGTAATACGCACTTTCAAAAATTTGGGATGTGAAATCAATATTTCTGATGAGGCGAAGGTTGGGATGAGACTCACTTCTTTGACCAAAAAGTGAGAGATGGTTTTCTGATAAGAAAGATTTTTTGAATTTTATTTGGGAAAAAAATCAACAACAAAAAATCGGCAAAAATTTTTTTCCCATCAAATCAATCTTCACTTCAAGAGAAAAAATCTCAAAATAGTTCATGTGAAAACAATCTTTCAATCCTCATTTTGGGAAAATTTTTTTGTCCGAAATGCGTCTACATTTTTTTCCGTTGACAAGCAATCTTTATATTTATATTATCAACTATCAAGTGCCAGTCACGAATTCAAAAAGAGAATTTGATCTGCAAATTTTCCAATCTTGTAAAAGTCTTTTTTGCAACTTTTTCTTTCGCAAAAATTAAATTTTGAATTGTTCCAAATTTTAACATGCTCCTGTGTGCGATCTTGATTAAATGAAATTTAGAAAATGGTCTTTCAGTTGACACATTGGCATGGAGGCTGAAGTCATTCAATCCTTTTGAAACTTTTTGAAAATTTTGTTTTTCATTTTTAGTGATTATGACTATTTGAGGGAGCTTCAACCTTGGTCTGATCTATTCAGTGATTTTCCTAAGGGCAAAACTCTTGCAAACTCTACCCACAATTTGGGCAAGTCAATTGTTTTTTTTTTAATTTTGGCCAATTAAAAAAAAAGTTTTGCCGAAAAAATCAATACCATTCTGAGAACATTATAATTCTGTGGATATTATAATCATCAGAAAAAAGAAATGATCCAAGTTTTTTTCATCAAAAAATTAAAAATCCAAATTTCAGATTCTTTCATGGTCCTCTGTTGCATTGAAAGTTCCAGTTTCGAATAAAAAGCGAAGATTTAAAGTTTCAGAGAATATGAAATCCAGATATGTTAAGAATAGAAATTCTAACGGAAAATGAATTTCTGGTCATTTCCTCTTCAGTAGAACAGACTTTATTATCAGTAATGAAAAAAGACTGCTTCAAAAACTCATTCAGCAGAAAAATATTGGGAAAAGGTGAAAACCATGCTTGAATCTTCTCAGAAATTTACCATTCATTTTTTTTTAAAGAACTTTTTCAAAAATAAGTTTTTTTTCAGAAATCATTTTCAGATTTTCACCAGCAGTACTGACAATTTTATTTTGGAATTCCTGAAAATAAAAATATTTTAAATACAATTTAATTTCTGTCATTTAGGAATTTTTACAAGATAAACATTAACCAAAGAATAATTTTTTTTTAAATGAAGTTTGTAAAAAAAAAATTTCTCAAAATATTTTCTCAAGTCTCAGTTGCCCTCACCCCTAAATACCCCTCAACTTGATGCATTGATATCCATACCTCTTTCGAGTTTGTAGAACATTCCCTTCATTTCATTGAGTTGATGGTAACTTCCTTTTTCGACAATGACACCATCACTAAACACAACAATTTCATCAGCATCTTTAATTGTGGAAATTCTATGAGCAACAATGACCGAGGTCTTTCCGGTCATAATCTTATCAAGAGCCTCTTGTACAGTCTTCTCATTTTGAGCATCGAGGGCGCTTGTAGCTTCATCCAAAATCAAGATACTAGGGTTCTTCAAGATGGCTCTGGCAATAGCAATTCTTTGCTTTTGGCCACCAGAGAGTTGACTTCCCTTGGGGCCGACTTTTCTTTTGAAGCCAGTACCATACTTCA
>Ga0182738_1002700_pt1 | contig 20896 bp, 11 predicted proteins | sample eDN5th30CBELigMG_FD_128876 | JGI IMG/M metagenome (GOLD analysis project Ga0182738, IMG submission 128876) | Enriched Miracle-Growth compost microbial communities from Emeryville, California, USA - eDNA 5th pass 30_C BE-Lig MG (version 2)... ... | reverse complement strand
TTTTTTTTTGTTGTTGGTAAGTTTTGAATCTATGAGGGGAAAAAGTCGTCTTGATCCGAGCGAAAGGAGAGAACATTTTTCCACGCCAAAAATTACGCTTCGTTCGGAGGATACATTTTTATCTGATGTGGTCAAATCAAAATTGAAAACCAGAGAATCTAATTTTTTTTTTTTCAAATTTGAAACATTTCCAAAGTTCGCAAAGGGCTCTCGAAGTTTTAGGTTACATACAATCTTCAGGATAAAGAAGATTCATTAAAACTAAAGTTGAGGAGATGAAAAGAAAATAAAAACAAATTTAAAAAAATAATTTTTCAACTTTCAGTAGAATAAAGCAATTCAAATTTTATCAGTTTTCTCTCTGAAAAAGAAGTTGCATCCAGATTTTACTTTTTCCAAAACTGCTTGAAACTGACAGAATTTGGTCAGTTTTTTTTGTGTTCATGATTTTCTTAGTTTTTCCTTCTTATTTCCCAAGTTTTACTTTTCCTCAAAAAAAAATTCATCCACCCAAGACGAGCTCCAAAATTGAATATTTTGAAGCTTTGTGATTTTTAGCTTTTGACTTCATGAAATTATCAGAAACTCATTATTTTTTCATCATGATCTTCTTGGAAAAGACTTTTCTTGTTTCACAAGTGGATCAAGCACTCATGTATGAAAATTCAAAATTATTCTTAATTTTAGCTCAAAAGCTATTTTCTTGTTGGTCCCTTTTCTCTGTCTGGCAGAGAAAAAAACTTCAAAAAGTTCAATAATGGAAAACGATCCCGAATTTGAAAATCTTGAACGAATGTCGTAAGCTTTGTTGCTTTACAGATCAATTTTCAATTTTCCTGTTGGATCTTTGAGAGGGAAAAATGATGCAAAAAATTTAAAATGAATTCAAAAGAAAATCTTTCTAAAATCATTGTCCTCGATGAGCATTTTCCAAAGTTGAAATTTCACATCCTGCTATTCAAGTTGAATGCACTCTCACGAATAAAAAAAGTCATTAAGAGATTTGCTTCCCTCAAATGTGATTTGTTCCTTTCTTGATTTATTCTTTTGCAGATTAGACTATGTATAGATTTTCTATTATGAATAGGAACAGCAGGCAAGACCAAGTTTTGGTCAAAGCATTATACTTGAAGTACAACAAAATTTACATACATACAATATATACTTTCAATAAAATCGTTTTGATTCTTATTATTTTGTCAATATCCAAATGATGGAAATTTCTCAAATCTCCTCTTATGCAGTAGCATAAGGGGCAGGCCGGAGTTCAAAGAATTTCATGGATGTGACGACATCTGAGAATCTTCCGATGAAGGCCACCATCCAGTGGCAGAGGAGTCTTTGCATTTCGTCTTTTCTGATATCGCTTTCTTTGACCAAATGCATTTCTCCAATAATAGTACTCATAACCTGTGAATTGGGAGCATTTCTCTTGGAGAAAGGATTTGTCTCCAAATTGTTTTTGCGGAGGTCACAGACGAACATGAGAGTGTAAGCCTTTGAATTCTTTTTTGTGGTGGGACTAATCAATTTTCCAAAGCCATTCACTTCCTCAATGACTTCTGTGTCTAACTGCAACTTATGGAATTGGATACCGACCTCAAAAGCGTACATATCCTTTATAAACTCTTCGAGACGGACTTGGAACGCGTCATCTGCGATTTCTGGAACCACAAAGCGAATAAATCTATGCGACATTTCGTTGTCAGTATAAACAATTTGAATCATCTTTTCGTGCTTGAGCATTGCACTCTCCTCTTCATTTCCTCCAAGTCTAATTCTGCTGCCATTTAAGGGAGAGACATCGCGAGATTTTCCTGTAATGGGAGTGTTTGGATAAGATCTGATTGGAGAGGGTGGTGTGTAGTCTGGATTGACTGGGTTCTCATAATCCAAGATGACCCAAGAGTGATTACCTCCTGCAAAGATATTTCTGATATTTTTACCTCTCAAAAGAGACAAATGAGTAAACCCTGTTTTGCTTTCTTCACTTCCCAGACCCAGTTGTCCAAAAAGACCGTGCCCAGAACCATAGAGATCTAGTGTATCCGTCAACACTAAAGAGTGGTTCCAGCCTGCAGCAATTTGGACAATCTTTTTATTTGAAAGTGTGTAAACAAATTGGGGCTCAGCCTGGTTCACAGTTCCTTTCAAACCAAGTTGACCATGCGAGGCATAACCACAAGTAAAGAGGCCTTTATCGGTCAAGATCATTGAATGGTGACCTCCGCAGGAAATCTCAAGGACATAGGGAGTGATATCTCCGTCATTGTCCATTAACTCATCCAAGACCTCCTGGTAGTAACGTTGATTAGTGTTTATAACAACTTTACGAGGAGTGGGCGTGTCGACAAATTCTCCGAACCCGCACTCTCCATAGCCTCCTGAACCCCAGCCATACAATTCTCCTGTCGTCAAAAGTGCCATGGTATGGTAACCACCGCATGAGAACTTCTGAACAGGCTTTCCCTTGAAGAATTTGATAAGCTCTGGCTGTTCTACATCATTCAAATGCCCGTGGCCCAGCTGGCCTTTATTGTAATGACTACCGCCACCGCCCCAGGCGTAAAGCTCTCCTTTTTCCGTCAAGGCAGCTGAGTGGAAGTCACCACAACCGACACTAACAATTTTTTTGTCCATCAAAACTGGAATGGGGCCAGGCTTATTGCTCGTTTGTCCGAGCTTTTTGTGCAAAGTTCCACCCCAGGTGTAGACAACACCGGTGTCAAGGAGACAAAGGGTATGAAACTCTCCGCAAGCCACTTGTTTTACAACATAATTTTGCAAAAAGGGAACAATTTGAAAAGAGTTGATGTAAGTTAGGTTCAAATCCTCCAATCCCAGCTTGTTATGAAGAGAAGATCCGACAATCATCATAAGTCCATCGCTTGTGATCATAGAGGAGTGTTGTCCTCCAGAAGCAATGTAGGCCACCATTTTGTCGCGGACATTGCGCACTGGAGTTGGAACCAGGCAGTTTTTATTATTTCCAACAGAAAGTTCTCCGTCTTTGTTTTTACCCCAAGAGTAAACATACCCCTTAAGGGCCAGAGTAGGCTTTTCTCTGCCTTCTTCCTCTTCTTGTTGATAAGCTGAAAGCTTACTATGAAGTTTATCCATGTTTATTTGCTTGATAAATTCAAATTTTCAGACTTTATAAAAAATGTGTTTTGAAATACAATAATGATCTAGTTTAATGTAATAATTTCTCAAAAGGAGGCAAAATTTAATCTCGGCATTCGTTTCTTCGTTCACCTCTTTCTTTGAATCAAAAAAGTTTATTTAATTCACTGTCGCTGTGATTTCTTTTATGGATGGGGAACTTTGGTTCCTTCGCAAAACTTTAAATTCTCGAGATTTGAGAAATAAAATGTTTTCTTTCTAACTGGGAACCTTTCAGCTTGATTGAGTCTTCATATTTTTAAATGAAAAAAGAATTGGCCTTGTTATGGATGTTATCTGTAAAAATCTCAAATTTTACTGCATTGTTATTTTTGAAAAGAAAATTGAGGAGATAATTTCAATCAAATAAAAGAAATTTATCAAGAACACTGACATTTCAACAAAATTATTTCTTATGAAAAATGTCAGAGATGAGACAAGGAATCTTGATTCAAGATGAAAAAAGAACTAATTTTCTCAAGTTTTCCTGAGGTATAAGCCAATTTATTCTTGCTTTTTATTGCAAATAAATAATGAGATTTCTTGGAACAAATGTTTTTTTCTCCAAAAGACAAGAGAACTGGAAAGAATACCTCAAAAGTGATTCTCAAAATTGACTTTATTTTTCCGGGATATTTCACTAACAAAAAGTGTTTTAAAAAAATACACAAACGATATTTCAAATTGAGCTCCCAGGGTTTGGAAAAGAAATTTTACTGTTGAAAAAAAAATGCAGAGAGAAAAAGTGAATAAGAGTTTTTTCTTCAAAAGTTCAAAAAACTCTTTTGAAAAGAAAAAAGGATATTTCTCAAAAGAAGGTTTTTCTTTACTTTTATGCAAATTCTCATTTCCGAACTTCTTGAGATAAAAAAACGAAATACTCGAATTTAATCTCAAAAAAAGTTAGCATCCAAAAAAATTTGAGAAGTATTTCAAAAAATTTCTGGTATTAATCTCTCAAGCCAAAAGAAATTTATTCAAAGTTCAAAGCTCAAATGGCAAGAAAATCTGATTGTAAAGAAGATCTAGGAAATATATTTTTTTTTTTCTGAAGAGACTCTGCCTAAATTTTCTCAATACTTCCAAGCAAATGAGAAAAAATACCAAGAACTCAAATCGGAAAAACCTTGATAAACCATGATTTACAACGCAAAATTTCCGATTCAATCTTGAAAAATATTGAGAATCGAGAATAGTGCTTTTTTTTTTTAATTAATTGTAAAAAGACTGACAAAACTTTTTTTCAAGATTGGAACCTCGTTATTTCGCAAATGCAAATAGAGAATCTCTTTACCAAAGTCTTTCTTTGAATGTTGAAAATTAATTGGGGAAAAATTGGTCAATTAAGTGAAAATAATAAACAAATCATGAGGAAATATCTCAAAAATATCTTTCGTTGCTCATTCATTGCAAAATCTTGCTGACTGAAAGAGAAAAAACATCGTTTACAGTAATTCATTTATTTGGCAAGGACTTCAAATCAAAGATCATGCATAATAAACATAATTCAACAAATGATGGGAAATTTTTTCAAAGGATTTATTGAATCAGATGATGATTGTATAAAAAAAAAAGTCTTATTGAGGTAAAATTATACAGTTGAGAAATGAATTTAAAATAAACATTTCAAACAATTCACTAGCTCCAAATCTCGTCGTCCAGTTCCTATATTTAGTTAGAGTCTAGTGATAGCTTCAATGTATTCTTGGAGAAGAAGAATAGTATCATTGACTTTCTTTTCAACCTTGACAAGGCTATCTCCCAATTCATCATCTCCTGCTGTGCTGCCACTAGGCTGTTTTTGCATTGAAGCCATTTTGACACTTGTGAGGGCAAGAATGACTTCTTTATATATAACCTCCAAATTCTTTTTAATTGCTGAAAGGTGTCTGCTTCCTTTGACCGACTTTTTACCAGAACTTTCTCCAACATTTGATTTTGTGTGTTTATGTGAAGTTGTTGGGCTTAACGCCTGTTCTTGAATGCTGGTGAAAGTGCTATTTCCAATATTTGATTGATTGGATAGAGTTCTTTGGATTGCTGGATTATTCCTATTATCAACTGGTGTTTTGTCAGCTACGAGAGGATTAGAAAGTTAATTAAATTTGATATTTACAGAAAGCTGCTTCGCTTTTGAGTCTTTCAATGAAAGCATTAAGCTTTTGAATTTCTTGTAACCCACTTTCTCTCTTTTCTTGCAAAATTTTAACTTTCAATGCATATTCATCCTTCTCCTATTTCTTTTTAAAAAATTCGAACAACAAAAACTCCTTACATTAACCAAATCTTCATTTGCTTTCTTTAGTCTGGAAATTTCATTTGTAGCTTCTTCGAGATTATGCCTCAACTCATGGATCTTTGAAATTTGATTGGTAATAGTTTCTGCCTTTTCCATTGCTTCTCTCACTGTCTCATCATCTCTCAACTCATCTTCTTGATTTTCCCATGTCTTTTGGGTTCCTCCTTGAGGAGAAGGTGAACTTTCCTCAGGCTCTTCTTGAATGACGTGTCGATGACTTCCTTTAATATTGTTGTGAAGATCCAAAATCTGTTGGGAGAGATTTTTGATAGTTTTCTTGTAATGTAATCCTTTCTTTTCTAGTTCGGCGATTCGCTTTTTGTAAGCTTCCATCTTCTCAATGGATGCTCTGTGGTTCTCCATTTCATCTTCAAGATTTTTCTCAACCTCCTTCAATTTCTCATTCGTTTTTTGAGAGTCTCCGATTGTTTGATGATGCTTCAACCTTTCTTGGATCCACTTATTCTCCATATCAGTTTTCGACTCCTCAACTTCTGCAAGTCTTTTCTCCAAGCCTGCCTTTTCTTCTTCAAGTGACTGAATTTGATCTTTTGTTTGAGTTTGATTTCCAAGTGATTCCTGTTCGAGTTCCTAATTGGAAAATTATTAATAAAATTCCTCCAATAACCATCATACCTTATGGATAAATACAAGGCTGTCATATTCTCTTTTGGAGTTTTCAAGTTGTTCTTTCAAATCGAGAATTTCATTTTCTTTAAAGTTGATTTGGTCTTGAAGATCTCTTAGAGTCTCTTCTCTCTGACGGAGATCTACATGTACTTCTTCTTTGTTTCTTTCTAATGCCTCCAAAGCTTGGTTGTATTTCTGCTCAAGCTCATCTTTCTCTTCCTTTTGCACTTCAAGTTCTCTTTGGAGATTTCTGATGTTGTCTTGGAGTTCCCCAACCTTTGCCTCTTTTTCTTCCAATTTAAAGGTTTCCTCTTGAAGTCTTCTCTCCAAATCTTGAATTAAATCTTGCTTCAAATTATTTGATTCATTTTCACTTCTTTGAGCTTCCAAAAGCTCACCTTCTTTGACCTCAAGCTGCTCTTGTTTTTCTTGATTTTCTCTCATCAAGTGAGAGTTGAGATCGATCGTTTCGTTGAGCTTCTCTTCTAATTCTGTGATTTTTGTTTTATAATCTTCAGCTTCTCTTTGAATAACTTGTTTTACTTCTCTGAGGTGATGAATTTCTTTTTCAAAGCCCTTAACTTGATCTTCCAAGTCCCTAAGTTTCTTATCTCCTTCCTTCTTCTTTTCTTTTTCTTCGTCGATTTCTTGGAGCAAGTTCCTGCTTGTTTCTTCTTGATCGTTTAATTTTCCTTCAATTTCCTTGTTCTTCTTCTTTTGTTCCTCAATCTCATGAGTTCTATGCTCAAGGTCTCGTTTCAGCTTTTCCATCTCACTCAGTTGTTCCTCAATTTCCTCAATTCGTTCCTCGCGTGTTTTCAGTTCTTTTCTCAAATCATCTTTGGCTTTGTCTGATTCTTTAAGTTTCTCCTCCATTTTCTTCACTTTTTCCTTTTGAGTTTCAACTTCCTTTGCCTTGTTTTCAAGTTCTTTCTTGACAATCTCAGTCTCAATCACCTGAACCTCCAATTCTTTGATTTTTTCCTTCAAGTCTTCCTCGCCTTTAACCTTGTTTTCCAACTCTTCCTTCACTTTTTCAGTGTGATCTGAGCCTTCTTTGAGAATCTGTAATTGGCGCTCTTGCTGAAGCTTCAACTCTGAGAGTCTATTTTCTGTTGCGACTTTGGCTTCTTCAGCTTCTCTGAGCTTCTCTTCCAAACTAGAAACGTTTTGTTGCAAGTTTTCAAAATCAGCAAGTTTATTTTCGTATTCTTCTTGAGTTGTTTTGGCTTCTTTGAGTTTATTTTCCAGTTTCTGAATTTTCTCTTTTAATTCATCAACTTCTTGGAGCTTATACTGGTATTCTTGCTTCGCTTCCTCAGCTTCTGCCAATCTCTGTTCAGCTTCTCTCAAAGCTCTTTCTAAATTCTCATAATGTTTCAGTTTAGTTTCAAGATCATGCTTTTCTTGTTCAATTTCCCGACGATTATTTTCTTTCTCTGTCAACTGACTCTCAATTTCTCTCTTTTCGCGTTCTGCAGCTTCAAGTCTCTGTTCTAATTCCAAAACTCTCTCACTTTGATCTTCACTACCGCCAGCAGTTGGAGCAGCCGCAAGTTGTTCGGTCAAATCTCTTTTTTCTTGTTCAATCACTCTCAATCTTTCCTCGACTTCCATCAGCTTCTTTTCTTGAGCTTCTAAAGATTTTATTCTGGTCTCAAGCCCGATTTTAATCTTTTCAGTATCTTTAAGTTTTGTGTCCATTTCTCTCAATTTGCCATCTAATTCTCTAGCCTTGGTTTCCATTTGCTTAGCTCTCATATCTGCTTGCTTAAATTTATTGTCATTGTCTTTTGCAAGAGCTTCAAATTTCTTGGTGTTGTTTTCTCCATCCTTCAATTTCTTATCAAGTTCTGCAATTTTCCCGTTTAATCCTCTTAACTCTTGCTCGCGATTGCCGTTCATTTGTTGCAAACTTGCTTGTTGTAAACCAAGCTTTTTCTCTGCCTCTTGGAGTTTTGCTTGAGCTTGATCTGCGAGTGATTTGGCTTGACTCGCTTGAGCTCTCAACTCAGTAGCTTGGCTCTCGGCTCTCCATAATTGAGCTCGCAAATCTCCAACTTCACCATCTTGACTTTGATTGAATCCTGGACTTGTTGCTTCGCCTTGACTCATCTTGGCCATAAGATTTCTCACCAATTGAGTCATGTCTCGAACGATATTCTTCTCCTGGCTCTTAATCTTGGTGTTGATGTCCAAAAACTTGGGTAAAACAAGTTGCATTGTCATTTCAATATCTCCGATTGCTGCAACAAGTTCATTTCTCGCAGATTCTTTGATCTTTATACTCATCATCTTATCATTTGCATTCTGTTGTCCCTGGAGAAAAAATAATTAGTTTTTTATTCGCCACAAATTGTCTTACCATTTGAGAGCCCCAGTCATTGAAGGGATCTTTGCTTTGATTGTTTGGATTCATGTATCCACTTGGGTATCCCATCCCACTGCCGCCAAGGAGATCCACATCGTTATCGGTGAGAAGATTGTGCTGATTACTTGTCTGTCCGTAATCATTGCCTCCGATATCAAAAGAACTCATGAAGAAAGTGTTTCTGATACCACCGAGCTGTGCAATCATTTTGGAACTTGTTTCTCTGAGCTCTCTCAAGATGCCTTCATCAATGCAATACAAGTTCACTTTCTTGGCTATAGCATCTTCAATTTGGCGAGGTTCTGGGCTCTAAAATTTGTTAAGTATTTCGGGAATTTTAATCTCATACGAGGGGTTCTTTCAGAGGGGAACTGACGCTTTGAGTTGTCGCAAATAAATCGAAAAGGTCTTTGTTTTGACCCAATGACTGTTGGCGAGAGCCGCTTCTTGGTTGAGGGCTCTGATCTTGAGACACACGACTCAACTGCTCCTCTGCAGCATTCGAACGGTCCACAAATTCTTAAACAGGTTATTCATTTATTGTTTTGGAACTGTTGATTACCATAACATTTTTTACGGAGGAAATTGACATAATCTTCATATTTGTAAACCAGATCGACAAGTTCCTCATGATCATATTGCCATAACTGGTTCAGATCGATGTTAAAGGGCTTAAAAAATGAGGTTGATGACGAGTTTTCAAGAGAGGCAGTACCTTTTGATCGATACTCATGACAACACCAGCACTATTTTGATCTGGCCGAACTTCAGGGTTGCCTAGTTGTGTTTTTGGAGGAGCTTTAAAGGACTCCACAAACTGCTTTCCTTTGGTTTGTATAAAATTCTTGAACATCCAAGATGTGTTTCGAGTTTTTCCAACACGATTTAATGTTGATTTATTTATTTATTCTAACTGAAAAGGCAACAAGGCAAAGAAGACTTTATTATTAAGATTTGTCAAAAATTAAAATCCTAACAACTTTAAGAACTCAATTTGATGTGTTTTTTCCTTTTATGAATTAATCATCCATTCATTATCGTTGAATTTCTTTAAAAAGCTGTGAAAAAGAAAACTCCTCAAAGGAGAAAATAAGCTCAAGCAAACTCAAATTCTCTCCAGTGCAAAAGATGGAGAGAAGGTTTCAGAAAGCTTTGAATCTCGTGATTGGATGACTGATCGAAAGGCTCTGACCTTTTTGCTGTGGAGATCTTTGAAAATCCGAAAAATGCCTCAAGAATGTTTGAATTAATATTTCCTCAACAAATTTCAGTTTTCAGATCTCTGAGAAAATTGAAAATCTCATTTATTTTCACTTTTGTCCTTCCAGAAAACGAGATTTTTCGGAGCACAATTGAGAAATCAGCTTCAAAAAAACAAACATTTCTGGAGGAAAACATTTATTTTTTAAAGAAAATTTTCAGAATTAAAATAATAATATTGAGATCTTATTTGCTTGAGATTTATTTTTAGAAATTTAAAAAAAAATAAATCTCTCATTTAACATAAAAATCGTCAATAAACTTCTCTCAAGAAAAGTGATGCAGAAATAATTCTTTTAAGATTTGATTATAAAATCTTGAGAAAAACTTCTTTCAGAATCCGGATTCTGCCCAAAAGTGGCCATTCTCAATTTTAATTCGAATCACTCGGATTTATTCGATGAAAAACTTTGAAGAGAACTGATAAAAGTGGCTTAAAAAAATCCAAATTTGAAGATCAGAAAATTCAACAAAAACAGTCTCAGAGGGCAAGAAATAGGTCAGAGAAAGCTTTCTATTGGTGGTCGTAAATTAAAATTTATTTGAAACAGATATTTTTCCCGAACAATTTGAAGCAGTCAATACAAGCTCGTTTTCAGAGTTGATCTCAAATTGAGAGTCATAAACTGGATAGGAGGAAAAATCCATTCAAGAAAAAAAATATCAATCGCAGAGCGTCCTGATCTTTTTCAGACTTCCAGACATTGTGAAATGCCTTTTCAAGAAAGTCGACAATCCGAACAGAGAAATGGTTTTGTCAAGAAATCTTTTAAATGATGAAAAGAGTTGAGAAATCTAGAAAATTTTTGCCGAGAATTTCTCCCAAAAAAAATCTTGTTGAAAAAAATTTTCCAATTTTTCTTTTGTGTCTTTCTTAAGAAAAGGCCCACATCCGACAAATTTGTTATCTGAGTTTGCCGAAAATATCCGAGAAAGTGAGCCGAAATCTGCATTTTGGGAAACCTTGATCCATCGAAGAGAGAAAATACCTTTTTTCAACCAAAAAATTTTCAAAACACAAAACTCTTTCACACAATTGACACTTGTTCTTTTTTGCTTTAAAATAAACCTTGTGACTTGAAAGCAAGTCTCATTCTGATAGAAAAACAAATAGATTGTTTATGCTCAATTTTACCAAGAGTCATTTTTATCAATCCTCTTATTGAAAATGAAAAAAAGGAGCCACATTCATTCCTTCCTTCTTTCAAATCTTAGAAATGAATTAAGAACGAGATTTCTTAAGCTCATCAAGATCATGCAATATCCATCTTCAAAAATATGAGAAAGCTTTGACTCTATACCCTTCTTCTATCACTCATCTGAAAAAAATTCTATTCTTTCAATCATTTTGAGAGAGGTAGAAATATTGATCTCGGAAAATGCACATCAGGATTCTTATTTTTCAGTCTTTTCTTCAAAAACCTGAAAAAGTAGTCGCTGTTTGAGTCGTTGATTATGGAATTCTGGCGTTTATTCCAAGGAATCGAACTCTTTGCTCCAAAAGTATCATCCAAATTGTTATTTTCAACCTCCTTGAACTTTCCTCGTGCATATTTTGAACGACAAATGCTTTTTTCCCCATGGTATTAATGTTGAATTATAAGGATTCCAACCAAATGACCTTTTTAACCTATTTTTGATATATTTTCCTTCTTTATTTCAACCAGTTCTTCTCGACTGGATCAAACATCATTTCCTTTTCCAATCATAAGTTTTCATTTTATTGGATAAACATCTTTAAGGATAATAAATCAGGAATTACGACAGGATCAGAAAACATGTAATTAAATCGATTCCGATTGGGTCTTTTGGGCTCAAATTAAAACTTCTGAACTTATTTTTATAAGATTATTTTCTAAACATATCATATTAAACTACGATGGAAACAACAACAGAAACACATCAGACAGTGACTACAGAAAAAACTGAGAGCCTTGGAGATCGTATGAAGGCTTATGAAGAAAGCACAAGATCCTACATCGATCATAAACTCCCACTTATCATGAGACTGGACGGCCACTCCTTTTCTAAATTTACAAGAGGCCTGAAAAAGCCATATGAAGAATGGTTGCATAAGATCATGGTCAAGGTTACAGCTACGCTTGTGAATGACTACAATGCAGTGCTTGGATACACACAATCTGATGAAATCACCTTGATCTTTCTTCCTCACATGCTCGAGGGTGTCCATCAGCCCTATATCTTTAATAACCAAATTCAAAAGTTGGTGTCTTTGGCTGCATCTAATGCCACAAATATCTTTACAATGGAGCTCTTGAGCTTAATCCAGAATAAAGAAATTGTCCCTGAAGACTACAAATCCCAAACTTACGAAAAACTATCAAAACCAAGAGCTTATTTTGATGCAAGAATCTTTAATGTCCCCAGCTTGACTGAATGCTACAATAACGTGTACTGGAGATCAACATACGACTGCATCAGAAACAGCATCAGTATGACTGCCCAGACTCATTTCCCACACAAGAGCATTCACGGCTTGTCCACAAAGCAGCTCTTGCAAAAATTGAAGGATGAGAAGCAACTTGACTGGGAACAAATGGACCCAGAATTCAAGTACGGAACATTTGTGAAAAAAAGAGTCGTTTTTAAACCCCAACAAAACGTTTCTCAAACTACCAATGAAGAGGAATCTGCTCAGAATCTTGTTCAAAGAAGAAAACTCTTTGCATTTTCATTGCACTTGCCCAAACCTGATGAAAATATCCAAGAGTTTTTGCTTTCAAAATACTATCAAGATGACAACGAAGAAATGAAAAAGTTTGTTGTTAAAACTTATTTTGTTGATCAACCACAAGATGAAGAATAACGAGTAGTAGTAGTACCAATATATAAATATGTACATATATATATATATAATTAAATTGTTTCGATTTTTTGAAGATCTTTCAAACGATTTTTTACTTCAAGAAGTAATGTCATTGTTGTTTGGCTCTCAATATCAAATTCTCCCAAAATCAGATTGTAAGCTTCAAATGATTTTTCAAAACAAATTTTAGCTTCTTGGAATTTTAAAGTGTTTGCATGGATAATCCCCAGTTTCCGATAAAGGTGACCGAGGTCAAGAATATCTTGATCAGATGCTGAATCCTCTTCTTCCTTCAATGAGATAGCTTTCTTTAGGTATTGACTGGCCTCATCATTCCGCTCAAGCCTCGTATACAGAGTTGCGAGATTATTACAGAGAGTTGATAGGAAATCCGAGTCGTTTATTTCTGTCGTTTCCGCTATTTTGGCACTTTTTTCAAAGCACTCGAGTGCCTTCTCCAACTTATCCTGATAGAAATAGATATTTCCCATGTCTGTCAGGACTTTTACTGATTTCACATCTTCCTGACCATCTGAAATTTCCATAAATAGATTATAAGAAGCTGTGAAATTCTCAAGAGCTTTTTCATAGTCTCTGTTTGCCTCATTTATGCATCCAAGCGTTGCAAATGAACGCGCAAGGATTAACAAATTTTTATCTTTCGACTTGAGGCATAAGTGAATGCCTTTTGAAAGGTAATCTAGAGCTTTTTGCATTTCATTTTCTTTCAGGGCTAGGAAGCCCAGTAAGGCATAGGTAACACCAGAGTTTTTCTCGGTTTTGAGTTGTAAAGCTTTGTTTAAATTCTCTTTTGCAAGATCAAGTTCTCCAACCCGAGTATAGATATCACCACAAAACTCACAGATTTCTGCGATGACATGAGGATCTAAAATTAGCTTTTTGTCAACCATCTCCTGTAGGAATCGGAGACTTTGAAGAGCGTGATCATATTCATCTAATTCGCTCCAGAATTGGGCAGATTCCAACAGATAATTCATGGCCTTTGGGTAATTTTCAGTGTGTTTAAATAGCAAGCCAATGCTTTTCTCGAGAGAAGCAATTAAATTCTTATTCTGATGATTTGTTTCAAATTTTTTCAAAATGTTCAATGCTCGAGTGTACAAATCGAATGACTTGGAGAATTTTCCTTCAATTTGATAAAGATCACCAAGTTTGTGGAGAGAGAGCGCTGTCTCAGCCTCTTCTCCTCCAAAGGTATCTTCACTCAATTGCAAAGCTTCTTGGTATTTGGACCAAGCTCCTCTAAAGTCCATAGCCCCAACTGAAATCTCTCCATAAGATAGCAATTGTAAAATTCTCTCATATTTAGCTTTTTGCTCTAAATTTGTAAAAGAAAGTCTTTGAACGTAACTTGTGCTATAAGCTGGAGAAATACGAGTTGATAGCAATCGAGGAGTTGCAAGAAGTTTCTTGAATTTTTGCAACATTAAAAAGAGGTGATTGATGAAATGGTATTCTCTGTTTAAAGAGCGAAATAATTAATTTCGATTTAAAACTAACTTGAAAGAAAAATCGGAGATTTTTAAAAAGAAATTTCTAAAAACTAAGTGAGCAATAAAAAATTTATATTTCAAGGCAAGGAGAAACTCCTACTAATCTAGTCTGAAGCTTGCAAACATATTTGGTCAGAGATGCTTTGATCCTGTTTTTTTCTATGCCTCCAAAAATATTGCTTTTCTGGGTTCTGTCCAAAATTCTCCCGTCTTCATTTCAGAAATTCAAAAAAATATTCAAATATTAAAGTTTTTGAGGTTGATGAAAATATTTTTTTGAGTGCTCATCTCAAAGTTCCACAAGTCAAGCAAAGTTTTCATTTCAGCTTCAAATCTCACAAAATTTTTATTTAGCCATACAGGAAAACTATTTTTTCAATCTAAATTGATGAGTTAGGATTCCAATAAAAATGACAAAAGATTCTTTTCAAATTTAATTTCTGCAGATATTTTTTGAGAAGCATCTCTCAATCTTCGACACATGGCAAGAAAAGAAAATAAAAACATGAATTTAAAACAATGGTCTTTTTAATTTTAGTTAAATCTGAATAAAATTTAACATTTTTTTTTCTTCGCAATTTTCCTTTTGCCTGAGGTTTCATCAACAGAAAATCAAAAAGTTTTTTGAGGACAAAATTGAATCTTGCTCTTCTTGAGGGAAAAAAAAGGTAAAATTAAATCCGAGTTTCAATTATGAGTTTTCAAAGGAAAATCAGAGTTTTTTCTATGGAAAATTAGATTTTTTTTGTTCAATGCGAGTTTTATATGGAAAAACGTAGTCTTCAAAGGAAAATCCGAATCTCCCTAAATAAATCAAGAAAAATGAAACAAATGAACCTCACGCTAGCAATATTTCTCAAAAGAATCATTTTTATACAAAATCCATAAATTTAAGAGGCTTATTTAACCATACAATATGAACATAGATCATAATTTGAAGTTCTTGAATTTCTATTCGTTTGTTTGATCATTTTTGTCTTCGAATGAGTTCTTGTCTGAATGGCCTTTCGCCTGGTTGCGAAACCTTTCTTTCTGGAAGGAGTCTTCTTGGAAGGAGTCACGCTTTTCTTTTGATTTTTGGTGAGTGGACGCCCAGGACTCTTGACTTTTTTGGGAATTTTTAGCTAAAGAGTTTTTATGATATTCAAAATTGCTTAACCCTCCAAGTGCAGAAAATCAAACAAAATATTTTTGAAGAGATTTTTTATGCTGCAGAGTGCATCAAAATCGATACACCTGGAAAAAAGTTTTTTTTTGGACTGAAACCCTCGAAATTTTTTTTCAGGATTTGGATTTTTATTAACCGCAGTTGAGGATGAAAAAATAGGATTAAAGACGTAGTCATATTGATACGTTTCCAACTCAGAGGGTTAAGCTTTTTACTTGAACGAGAATGCGTTTTTCAGGTGGAGATTCTGTCTTTTCTTTATCTTTAAGTTCAGCAGGATCTTCATCTTCAAGAGCCTCTTCATAATAGTCGACTTTCCAGCGTGCATTGAAAGGCAAAACATTAGAGCTCATATTCATTTCTTTGGAGGCAACAACAAGGAGATGACGACAGGGTATTCCTGTATGTATGTCGTCCCCACAATCACAATGGAGCTTTCCTCTTTTCAGCGAAACATTATGGATTAAATCAAATCTCTCAACAATCCTAAAAATGAGATAAAATAAATTTCATTTTGGAAAAATTACCAGAGATTAGCATTTTTTTCTCAAACCTGTAGTTTATAGTTTCTAACAGATTATCTGCAAGTCTCTTCAATGTATATTCTGAATAAACACCCTGAAACTGTTTCACTAGGTCTGATTTTGAAACTTTCTTTCGATCATTTTCTTTTGATTTTTGTAACTCATCATGAAATTTGTCGATATTCTGTTTTTCAATTATTTTGAAAACCGTAAATAACTCGACCAAACGATTTGAAGAGTTGAGATAGAGTTTGAAAATCTTGTGCATATTCTCAATTCTGCTTGTACTACACATACCACAGCAGAATTCAGATTTCATAAACGCTTTTACCCACAAAAAAACGCTTTTCGTATCTTGCTTTCAAGTAGTTTTTTGAATCATCAGCTAAGAACTTGCTTTTTATGATTTTTTGATAATCATTTTCGAAATCATCTTCGTAATTAGCATACGAAAGGTTTGTAATTTTGTTGTAAAACTCTTTTTTCTCCTTATTTTGCCCTTTGTTTAAGTAAGAAAACTTCTTCTTGAGATTTTGTTGGCAATGCCAACTACAGAGAAAACTTTTGCCCCGCGCAAAATTTTCTTTTATTGCGGGGGGGGAATTAAATCGCAGGGGGGATAGAAAATAACCCCTTCTTAAGCCTTCATCTTCGTCACTGAAGATGACCCCAGGATTGGTTTTGATTTGATCTTTGAATTATTTTAATGCCCAAAAGAAAGATTCATATTTTTGATTGGGCAATAAACTGACAAAACTTGTAATTGTTTTGCCTAGATTATTGATAATAGCGATATCCAACAATGGAAGATTGAATCGATTGGTTGAATGTGATGTGTCGACAACAATAACATCTGAAAACTTTATTGCATTTGCTATCATCCTTTTACTCGCAAAGCAGCAGCCCCTGAACTCTAGATCTTCGTGTTGAATAACATAAAAGCTTCCTCTCTCTGAAGCATCATCGGCCAACATTTCAAGCAATTTTTTCGCGTCATCAGAAGGTTTTCCAAGGGCTTGCTCTTTTAATTTTTTTACTTGGTAATAAATTGTTTTTCTATGAAAGTTTTTCTTGAATTCTTGATTAATAAGTCTTGTTAAATGCCCATAGGTTTCACATCCTGATCTCAAAGAATCGATTTTTTTCAAGTATTTATGGAGTAATTGCTTCTGATGTATCATACTCATTCATTGAATGGTTATGTTGGTTCCAATAGCTCATCAGTTTCTATTTATCAATCCCCTTTTCATCTCTAAACTCCAAGTAAAAATGACAACCTAATGATTCCTTCTTCGAGCATTGCAATTTTGACACTTTAGTGCCATCTAAATTCTCTCTCTCTTGTGCGTACGGAAATTAAGAGCCATCTTGTTTTGGGCTGCCCAGAAATCCATTTGCTTTTTGAGGTCATCCCTGTCAAGATACTCAACCGTCTCCAGAGCTTCAATATTTATCTCTACAACCTCTTCATCTCTGTCCTGATCATCTTCAAGTGTCAAAACTTCCTCTATTTGGCTCAATTCAAGAGGTCCAGCAGGACTCTTTTCTCCACTTTTCTGGGTTCCAATCTCTATAAGAGCCAAAGCATTCAGTTTTTCTTCTTCTCGAGACGAAGAATTTTGCTCTTGATGACGCCTTATGGGAGAGAACTTTCTCATCTCTCTTCCAGAACTGGTCATAGAGGGTTGGGAGATATTTTCAAAATTCTCATCATTGAGATTTAGCAATATAGGAAGAGCAAATCACCATCTTTAAGCATTTCAGCATCTTCGACAATCCACTTATATCCACCAGGCAAGGGCAAAGGGTAAATGCACTGATAGTCCTCTGGTTCTTGATGACGAAATCCAAGTTTCTTCAAGCTCTTTTCAATCATCGTAGAGGTTTCGTCACTACGTTTCAGAGCTATAGGAACAGTTAATCCTTCGTAGTGTATCCAAACTCGAAGTTCTAAATCAGAATTTTTATCTGCAGTTGCTTGGGTTTGAGCTTGAGTTGCTAAAGTAGTTTCCATTGTAAAGAGTTTTGAAATTGGGGTGTTTTTTATTTTTTGAAATTTAAATTATTACCGGGAAATGTCAAAGACCTTTTATACAAGGGAAAGTAGAAAATTCTTGACTATAAAGTTTTGAGAACTTTATATTCAAGAATTAATTGTTTTCCCTTGGAGGGAGTCGAAAGAGCTTTCTATTTTTAAGAGTATCAATCCTTACAAGTTCTACAGTCGAACATTGAAAAATTCTCTTTAGAAAAAATTCTTTGAACTTTTGCAGTCTCAATTTACAGACATAGCAACATTGACAATTTCCACTCTCAGGGGGTTAAAATTGAAAGGATTTTCTTGATTTATTTAGGGAAATTCGGATTTTCCTCTGAAGACTATGTTTTTCCATATAAAACTCATATTGAACAAAAAAACTCTCATTTTCCTTTGAAAACTCATAATTGAAACTCGGATTTAATTTTACCAAAAAAAATAGACATAAATTTTTGTCAAAGATAATTGCAACTCGCTTGCTCAGACACAGTCTCACATTTTGAAACATGATTTTACGTCTCTCTGTTCATAAAGATGGGTGAAGAGCTTGAAAATGACAGCAGAGTTTTTGGAATAAATTTTGAATCAATGATCATCTGGATTCTAAAGGCAAAAAAATATGAGTTTTTTTAAATCCCACCTGAAACTTTTGAATCTTCACAAATCTTCTTTTTGAAATCTTCAGTAGTGAAAACTATTGGAAACTTCATTTTGAAGATTTCAAAATAATGCAATTTTCTTTTCCAATCTTCTTGATTGATAAATAAGGATTCAATATGAAATCGTAACTATTTACAGAAAAGATAGAAAAATGAACAGATTTTTGTTACAACAAACAAAAAGAAAGAACGAATTGAATTCGATCCCAAATTTTTTCAAGAAATAAAAACGAAAAAACTTCCGACTATTATCTTTATCCTTGCTTGTCTTTAGTAAAAGGATGTTGCAAATGATCAAGAATTCTCTCCAATTCTTTAATTTGTAAAGGTTTAACTAAGTGCCCATTCATTCCTGCTTCCCTCCAGAGTTTTTCATGCTCTTCATCTCTGTTGTTTGCTGTCAGCGCCACGATCGGGCATTCATTTAACTCTCCACTTGCCATCAATTTTCTGAGAGCCCTTGCAGCTTCATATCCATCCATTATTGGCATCTGACAATCCATTAGAATGAGATCAAAATATCCTCTCTGATTGTAGCATTTCCGAGTCACTTCGACCGCTTCTTTGCCATTCATTGCAGTCTGGACCGCGTAACCGCGATCTTGCATCAGGTTGGTTGCAACCAAAAGATTGAATGGATTATCATCAACAATGAGACAGTTCTTCAGATTTTTCTTTTTAAAAGAGGGATGCTTTTCACTTCTGACCAAGGCAGTGGAAAGGTCCTGCTGCTTATATTTAGTAATTTGCCCTCGCGGGCTTCCAAGGCCACCATATTCGTCAATATGCAGCATATAGGCATCGCTTCCTGGCTGATACTCCATGCTATTTTCAACAATTTTATCATCGAGGTCAGCAGGCTGGATTTCCAAGGTAAACGAAAAGACGCTTCCCTTTCCAGACTCACTTTGAACTCCAATTCCTTTTCCGCAGTATGGATTTAGCATGCATGCAAGGGTGTTGGAAATTGTCAACCCAAGCCCAACACCCCCAGTGTTTATTCTTTTATCCTTTTGCTGAATTGTCCCAAAGAGCTTGAACAACTTTTGTTGATCAGCTTCAGTTATCCCAATTCCTGTATCTTTGACACTCACTCGAAGCTGGTTCAAGTTGTTTCTTTCGACATGTATCGTAACTCCACCACTGAAAGTGAACTTGAATGCATTTCCCACAAGATTTATGAGAATTTGACTGAGTCTTGTTCGGTCAGTGATGATGGTTTCTGGCACGCCATTTTCAATTTCAATGTTCAAGTATAAGTTTTTTATGAAGCAGAAATTGTAAAATAGAGGTTTGAGTTCGCTCAGAAGATCTGCAAGACGGACCCTGGTGTAAATAAGGTTCAGCTTGTTGTTCTTTATCTGCGAAAAATCCAAAGTTGAGTTGACCAAATTCAGAAGTAAAAGACTGCTACTTCTGCAAGCTTCCACATATGTGAAAACTTCGCTGTCAATATCCACAGCCAGTTTCTTCTTGACAATCTCAATTAGCCCAAGCATGCCGTTAATGGGAGTTCTGAGCTCATGTGAGATTGATGCGATCACCAAATCTTTGTTCTTATCAGCTAGCTTCAGTTCCATAAACAGTTTTTCATGCGTGACATCATCAAATATTAAAGCAATCGCTTCTTTTCCATCCCAGTTCAGGGGAAAGATTTTGACCTTGAAGAATTTCGTCTCAGGACTCTCAAAACTTTTTTCAGATTTCTCTCTGTTTAGCTGTGTATTCTGAAACCTTGGAGTCTCTTCCAGATGATTTGGATCTTCTTCAGTGCACTTTAAAGGATTTCTACTTGAGAAAGATGCCATAGGCACTTGTGTCAAACTGGTGGTGGTTTTCCTCCTTTCAAATTTTACTTGAGTTTTTTTACTGAGAAAACCAGAAACTTGGAAACTTGGAAAGTCCGATGTTTTCGCGATGTCGATTTGTTTACAGATTTTCTCTACAATCTCTGATAAGGAAATGAGAACTCCAGAATTCTCAGTCTCAAATCCAAGGAGTTTCAAGACATCCTTGCTTGACTCCACGTCTTCATTATCAAGAGTGAATGCCTCAAGCTGGGATTTTATATTCTTAAAGTTGCCCTCCTCTTCTCCAAAGGTTTTTTGAAATCTATGGTTCTGGAAATTCACACTCTCATAAACTTGATCGAAAATAACCATTGGATTTGGGAGGTATTCTGTTAAAATCTGCTTGAACTTCAAGAGCTGGTTTCGAGAGTCATGAAGAGAGTCAAACATCTGTCGATTGGATTTCTCAACAATATAGTTTATTACTATTGGAAAAATCTCCAAGCAGACAATCAGAATGGTCTGAGGGGTGTTGGGGATCCTGATTAATGTCAGCTTGAGTACCAAAAAGACAACAATAAAAACAGCCACCTTTTTCACATCAACAATACGGCAGTCAACCATTCTGCCAACTAATGCAAGCCCATAACCCAT
>Ga0182738_1002699_pt1 | contig 20900 bp, 4 predicted proteins | sample eDN5th30CBELigMG_FD_128876 | JGI IMG/M metagenome (GOLD analysis project Ga0182738, IMG submission 128876) | Enriched Miracle-Growth compost microbial communities from Emeryville, California, USA - eDNA 5th pass 30_C BE-Lig MG (version 2)... ... | reverse complement strand
TTGAAAGCAAAACTCAAACCAAATCCAACAATCTGGAATGAAACGAAAATCAGTGCATAGGAAAATATCCTAATCATCATCTGATTCTCTGATATCACATCCAAGAGTTTGAATAATGTCTTTCTGGAGCCATCGGAACCCTTACCTCGTGATATTATTAATGATTTTGCTTCTTTCCAGAATCCTTGATATCCATTCTGAGTGATTTTACAAATGATATCGATCAAGAGCATCATAAGTAAAAATACAAAGAAGTTTTCATAGATTCCAAAACTGATTTGGTTCAGAAGACTCAGAAAATCAGATAGCATTTCCTTAGAATTCACTCCATCAAACTTTGTTGATACCACAACATCATCATTATCATGATGATGTAAATTAGAGTTTGATTCCAAAAAGGGGACCTTTGATCCTGCCCATTTGAGAATATGGGAAGCGCTACCGACGAGGAGAGGTATGAAGGACTTTAACAAAGGATAAACCAAAGAGGATTTTATGTTCATGGTTGATTTACAATTTATTCAAGTATTAATTATTCACCTTAAGTTTTCGGCTTGATATTAATCTGATGATAACTTATAGAGTAATACTGACCCAGAATTTCTCAGTGTGAGCTTCAGAAAATTTCATTCTCTTACAGTTTATGAGCTACTCTTTAACAAAAAGAGACAAAGTTTAACAAAATTCTCTGTAGTTTCTATCTCTGTCATATCGACATTTTCTTTTTATTCAAAAGAAAAATGAGCCACAAATCACTTTTTTTTAATTTATAATCAATCTTTAAGGGGAAATAAAAGGGTTTTGAATAGGAGCAGTTTACCAAATGCCTAGTGCCCTTTTGAGTTTTCTCAAAGCATAAACTGATGATTTAAGTAATGTTCAACCGTTTTTTACAAAGTCTTCACAAAAAAAGTTGAAGATTCAGATTTCTTTTCAGGACTTCAAATTCAACATAAAAGGGGAAAAAAATTTAATTTTAATTAACTCTGTGGATGAGATTTTCAAAGTCCATGAGATAATCCCTGCGATTAATCAATCTCGAGAATAACTCTAGGAAATTATTCTCAGATGAAAACAATTGTCCTTCTGAGCCTTTTTTGTTCTTTTCTAACTATTCTTGAACCAAGAGGAAAAATGTTTCAAGAAAAAATCTCAAATTAGATGATAAATAAAAATTCTTTTTTGAAGTTTTGACTTGAGAAGAAATTTTCAGGCTTGAGAGTGTTGGAGGGATCAGTGGGGCGTTTTTTTTTTTTTTTACAAGAAGAAGAATCTTTCAAATTCCAAAAATGACAAATCCTGAACAATTTTCTAATTTTTTTTCCAAAAAAATTTTTTTTCAACGTCACAAACTTTACCCAAAAAGTTTTTTTCTCTTGCCAGGCCTCAAGAAAAACATGTTCCTTGAGAAGTTTTATTTCATCATTCTTCCCAAAAAAGGGTTTTCCAGCAATCAGACTTCCTTTTGAGGAAGTTGAACAGTGGTGTCTTGGAGCTCAAGCAAATTGCCGTCGGAGGTCAACTGGATTTCCCGTAAATCCCCGTAGGCAAAAAAAATTGAGGTTGAGAGCAAGAAAAAAAGAAACTAGTTTCATATCTTTGGAAATTGATTCTTCTCTCCTTTCAATTGTAAATTCTTATGGGATATCATCAACACTTTCCTTGATCTCAAAAGAATTGTTTTGAAAAAAATTCATTTTTCTTCATGAAAATTTTAATTATCTTCGCGAAAAAATTTTCGGAAAAAAACAAGAGAGAGGCAGAAATGAAAGGAAAAAATGGAGGTTTTTCTGGCTTCCGGGATTCCCGTAGGGTTAAAGTGAATTTGCCGTAGGACAAGGGCCATCCCCGTAGAAAAAACCACCACTGAAGTTGAATCAAGAGAGGCAATAGTTTGGATTTTTCTATAATATTTTTTCTTATCAACATCATGACCTGGGAACCATTTTCGACAAATGCATCATTTTTGTTGATAAAATGAGGAGAGGAAAGAAAAGTACTGTCATTTCATGAGGTCTTCCGATTCTGTCATAATCTCGAATAATCACCTTAAAAAAAGAAATTTCAAGTTTCACAAAAACACACGCACACATAATTCTGTCTGATGAGAAAAAAAAGATTTGCAAAATTAAAGAATTTTTCTCTCCAGTAAATCCTCGATTTTTTTTTGCAAGGGGAAAAATTTATTGCAACTTGTTAAAAAAAATTTTAGAAAAATTTCACATTGAAAATTTTTTCTTTCAAAAGAATTAAACAAAAAAAGAGTCCTACTATCGTCAGGTCAAATCAACTTGGAGAAGCTGACTTTTCAGTGTGAATCTTAAAATTCAAGATTGGAAGACGAATAAATAGTCTGCCTCTCAAGAAGAAAAAGTTTCAAGGCGATTTGCAATCTTCGAACATCTTTTTTTATGCCTTCATCAAACAAAACAAAATTTCCTCTTTATGGATCTTCATGCTTTGTTAAATAACATACATATCAATGAGTTTCTTCCATATAAAAAAACTTCAATAAAAGTTTATTCAATTAAAAAATCTCATAGCCTTGACTTCTATTTCCTTGGCCTTCTTGGGTCAGGGAATCTCTTTGGAAGTCTTTTGAGACTCCATGGATCCAAATCTCTTTCATGATTCTTTGCTTTCTATTTTTAACTTGGACAACTAATGTTTTGCCTTTAAGATAGTTCTGTGCAACTCCATAAAAACATAGTTGATCATCAATGATTTGGTAGTTTATTCCATAGTTAATCTTATTTTTTTCATTGAAGTATATATCCTTCAAATCAAGCTTCAAGAATCTCCACAAAAAGTTTGATGACACTTTTTGTTTCACTCCAATATCTGAATTAATTGGCAAGATATCAAGGGTATGATTCTCAAATGCCAATGCCAAAATTGCATCTTTCAAGAGATTAATATTAACTCCCGGTGGAAAACTTGGGTCGTCATTTATCAAACCCTCTTCCAGAGTCTCATATCTCTCTTCAGGTCCAGGAGGTGGCACTCCAATTCTTTCCATCAACTCGTTCAGCTTATTTGGATTAACAATAAATTCGAGAGGAGAAGATGATGCTGTATTCCTTTCTACAGCCTCCATACAATGAGGTTTCAATTCTTCAAAGAAAGATTTGGTTTGAACTTCACTTTTTAATTCAAGCTGCATCAAAATAAATTTATTCACAACGATTTTATCAATAATCGGACTTGGATATCGAGTCATTTTTTGTCTATCTTTTGAAGACATCTGATTAATTGCCTCCTTTATGTTCTCAATTATCTTTTCTTTATCTAATGCATTGGTCATTGGATCAATCAAGCTCGATAATGATGAATCTCTTTTATCCTTCTCCAACTTCCCCAAGTATTTCCAAATCAATTTACTTTGTTCTCGTTCTTCTTTAATAAATGAAATTGGTTCAATCAAAGCTGGCGAAATTTCCTCACCGACACCAATATAAAATTCTTTGAAATGCTGGTAATATGGCTTCCCAAGGACATTAAAAATCTTATTTGCACTCACCAAGAGACCCACAATGGTCAAAATATATGGGATGTACTTCAAAGCCAACTGTAAATATAATGCTAAAGAAATCTTCACATGTAATCTCAAAGGCACTGTCGATTCCTTAAATTCATTTTTTGCCACCAAAACCAGATCAATATCTCTTCCTAAAACTTCTTGTGGTGGAGTTCCTTTCAACGTTAACCCGCTAAGGCTGAGCCATGTTGGGAAAGCCCTCTCAGTATTTGCCATCACCAATTCGTAACTCAAGCTTTCAGCATTTTCATCTTCAAAAATGTCATCCGCTAGGGCGAAAGTGAAATATTTTCCTGTTTGAATGTCAGCACTATCCACTTGCTCTTGCACTGTCGTATCAGCATTCTGATTCAATTTTGGAGGTGTGTTGGCTTTAAAATATCTCGAGATATTTGCGAGCCCCACAGAAACTGTCGGATTAAAGCCATCATTTATCATGATGCTAGCGTCACAAGATCTCCCATTTTCGAAATTTGCCACGATGGAATTCATCGCTATATTTATTTCTTTCAGACTACCTTCTAAAGAAATTCTTGTCTTATTATGATTTTTCACAACTGGTACAATAGAACCATAAGGACAAGAGACAAATTTCACGTCGGAGCCATTCTTAGGGTAAAGGTTCATCTCAATTTTTATCTCATTTGTACTCAAAGTTGAAACGCTAATATTATTCTGCTGCTCCATCTCTTTCAATTCCAAAGAGGGTGCAATTTCAAATCCAGTGCAGGTTTCAAAATAAAACTGTTTCAGAAGGCCGTAAATGTCTCCTGTGTAATTCTCAAACTTCTCTGGTAGGAAGAATTCCTCTTCTGACCCGAAATTAGCTGTCAAAAATCGTTGATTATCAACATAGTCCAAGCTAATCAGCCAAGCCCAGAGGTCCTTTGAAGAAACAGTGAGATTTTTGAAGATATCTTTCGGGATCTTCAAGGAGAATGCAGAACGAAAAGTGTATGTTCCAACATCATGTTGCTTTTTTGCTTCAATAGTCAAAGAATCACTCTCACTGTCAAAAGATATCCATGATGGTAACACTGAGGTTGTTATGTCGAGCAAAGTTTTACTAGGATCAATTTGCACGTCGAACAAGGACAGCTTAGTAATCTTGTACGCTTCAGGGTCCAAGACATTGTAATCAGAAGAGATCCCAGTAAGGTTAAGCACGGCAACATTCCCAGAGTATTTCTCTCCAAGCAAAAACTTTTCCTGCTTCAAAAATAACGAATATTTTATATTCATGTTAAGAATGCGAATTTGCTCTCCAATGCTAGCATAGATAGTCTGGCCGTCAGGTGATAAAACATAGTTCCTAACTGAACGCTTTCCAGTTGTAAGAGGAACAATTCCAGAGATTTTGATATCTTTGGGATTTGTTACATTCAATCTGATCAAAGAATTCTCTTGAAAAACAAACCCACTCTTCAGGTCTGGAGTCAAAGAAAACCCTGGTTTTATATAGCTAAACTCCATCTTGGACAGATATTTCTCACCGATGAGCTGAGGTGACTTTGGGATAGAGACGTCATAAACTTTGAGTTTCTGAAAAGCACTTTTGTCAATCGTTTCAATATACAATGTCTTCTTGTCAGGAGATAAAAAGGGAGAGATTAGATCAGGATCTGATTCATTTATATCCTTAGGTAATGAGGCTATTTGAGTGGGAGAATCAAGATTTGAAATGTCGTAGATTTCAAACATTCCTTGATTCAATAACATCAAAGTCTTGTCATCTTTTAAAATGAGCTTGGTATCATATGAGATCCCATTGTGAGTGATGGTGAATGGTTTGCCTATCATTGCAGAACCTTCGATTGTGGAGGGAGACGACTCAGAAAGATCGAAAAAAGTCACATATCCAAGTCCTTGTTTGTGGATGACAAGAAATCCAGTCTGATCATCTGATGTGGTGGTGAAATACCGAAATATTTGATTTTTGTCAGTGCTACTATAGGTCTTTTTCACATTGATAGAGGATTGATTTCGAATATCAAGCGCTAGGACAGAGTTACTCCCGAGTAGATAAGCCGTTTCATGATTATCGCTTATGTGCATTTGCTTGATAGATTGGTCCCAGGTATACGAACTTAAAAGCATTGGCTCACTGGGATTCTTCACATCCCAAATCTCAAAAGTAGGCACATAATTTTTATAGCTGTTGTCTTCATTACGCAAAACGAAAAGGTATTTTCCATCATTAGAGATTTGCATCTTTGAACACGGTCCTGGAAGTGAAAAATTAGATATCAGATTATCCAAGGTTTCACTAAATATCTGGCTATTTGGATAGTCTAAAAATAGCTCGATTGTCAGAAATTGACTCTTCGAAGCTGTGATCAAGGTCCTGCCATCTGGAGAGAAATCTAATGCAAACGTGCGTTCAATTAAACTCTTCTCATTCTTTATGGTTGTTTGCTTTACACGATCAAATATGAGCAAATCAACATCTCGAAGCCCTCGGGTAGCCATAATAAAAACTTTAGCTTTGTTTGGTGAAACGGCCAAAACATGTGGGTTATGAAGACTTGAATGGCCAAGAGGGAGATAATTTCGAGTTGAGAGAGAGTTCAAATCTGAGATATCCACTTCCTCAAATATAATCGCGTGGTCTATGGTTCCGAGCAAGAAAGCTGTTTTACCATCTTCAGAAAGGAATATATCACGTGCAGAGCTTTTTGTTGAAAATGAATACAGTTTCCTTATATCTCTTGGATTTGAAACATTATAGACCTCCAGTGTGTCATTAGCGACAAATAGGACCTGTCTATCATGAGACAAGCAAATATAATTCTCAAAGTCCTCGGAATAATACTTGTTCGTGAAGACATTCAAGAGAGCAGGTTTCTTGGGGTCAGAGATATCATAAACTTCAAGTCCTAACCCTCCAATATATAATGTCTTGCTCTTCTCTTCTAGAACCAGTGAGGTTTTTAAGTACCCAGAAATGTCAGCTTTGAAAAGTTCGCTTTTTGTTGAGGAAATGAGCTTTGGAGAGCTAGGATTTGTGATATCAATAATCTCTAATTCTCTCGGGGCACTTGCATATAATGTTTTTTCATCTGAAGAAAGAAGCAAGCTTTTCATTGAAGAACTGTATGCGGATGTTGAACCCTTCAAATTCAATGTACCCATAATGAAAGGGGATTGCAAGTCAGAGATATCAATCACCTTCAAAGTCCCATAGTAATCAAGTGTTACATAAGCAATTTTTCTGTCTTTCGATAAGATCATTGAATTCACATTCAGATTAAGTGAACCCAGGATGCTTCCCATCGATAATGAAATCTTATCTGATGCAGGAGGAGGACTTGAGAAAGAAGAACTTGAGAGAGGAGAAACGAGTTCATTATCTGAAGCTCCCTCATCTTCTTGTTCGAGGATCCTTGGAAGACCAAAATCATTTTCTTGATCATGACTCACGATGACTGGGGAAAGCTTTCCAAGATCTTGAGGGTTTCCAACAGCAAGGGGAGAATGGTGAGGAATGTTTGAGGTTTGACTTTGAGAGAAACTCATAAAACAGAGTCCAGCAATTTGTAAGAAAATGAAGATCAAAGCATATGAAAAAACTCTCATGATTTGATTTTCTGACATTTGATAAATGACTCCTCTTCTTTTTATTGAATGACTTGAACTCTGCTCTATCCTTGGTGATTTTGCTTCTTTCTGGAACTCTTTCACCCCAATTTGGATCATCTTCCATAATACATCCACCAAGAGCATCACAAACAAGAAAGCAAAGAGGTTTGTGTATACGCCAAAACTGACCTGGTTCAGTCTAGTCAGAAAATCAAACGGCACGCCTTCAGGACTTGTTTGATAGGAATCTTGAACTCTGTCATCATCATCATTCAAGTTTTGTTTCATGTCATGGAAGTTCAGGTTTACCCCCACAAGAGAGAAATTATTTATAATCTCTTTGAGAAGATGGTAGCTACCACCAATGAGAAGGGGTACAAAAGACTTTAAGATGGGATCAAGTAACAAGGATTTTATCTCCATAAATGATTCGCAATTGATTAATTTATTCAATAATAGACAAGGAATATTTTGTTGAAAACCGAAAATGAAAAGGACCAAGGATGAATCACAAAGAAAAGTTTATAATTAAAAATTGATGCTCTTTGACTTTTTCTTCGATTTTTCAGAAATTAAAATCAACACTAAACTCTCAATCTTAATGATTCAAAGAAGTGTCCTCTGAATAATTTATGAGCATCAATTCTGGATTTCCGAAAAAAGTTTTCTTGAAAAAATTTCACTGGCAAACCTAGCTATATAAATCTCTTTCAAAGGGAGACTTTAAGGAGCTTGAACTTTTTTCCATAAAATAAGGTGAGAATTTTTAAAGAAAAAAATACATTTTTTTTTAATGAGGCTATTTAATTTAAATGAAAGACTCGGAGTTCAGGTCTTCAAGTGACTTACAAATAAAACAGGAGAATTCATTCTTTGAGATCTCTCTTGAAAAATAAAATTCTCAAATTTTCACTTGAAAATTAAGACTCTCATTATTACGAACGAGAGAAATTGCTTTTGCATTATTTCAATATCTCAGGTTTCTGAGGTTCAGTTTGCATTCTCAATTCTTTTCTTATTCAAACAGAATCCATAAATTAATTAATTCATTTAAACTCTAGAGAATTTTAATTAATTTATTACAAAAAAAATTATTCTCATTTAATAAATTTCATAACCTTGGACATCTCTTTGGAAGTCAGAAGAGACTCCATGAATCCAAATTTCTTTCATGATTCTCTGATGGAGATTTTTCACTTGGACGATGATTGTTTTGTCTTTAAAGTAGTTTTGAGTGACTCCATAGAAACATAACTTATCATCGATAATTTGATAGTTAATTCCGTAATTAATCTTGGTTTTCTCATTCAAATAGATATCTCTCAAATCCAGCTTCAGGAATCTCCACAAAAAGTTTGCTGGAATTCTTTGTTTCACTCCGATATCTAAATTAATTGGCAAAATATCCAGAGTATGATTCTCGAATGCCAAAGCCAAAATTGCATCTTGCAAGAGACTGATATTAACTCCTGGCAAGACACTAGAATCACCACTACCGATCAAACTCTCTTCTAAATTTTCGTTGGCTTCCAGAGAATCAGGTCTAATTCTTTTGATCAGATTGTCCAATTTATTTTGATTTATACTCAACTCCAAAGAAGAAGAAGATGGCAACACTGCTGACCCATTTCTTTCGACAACTTCCATACAAAAAGGCTCCAATTCTTCAAACAGGGATTTAGTCCTCGCTTCGCCTCCTAATTCAAGCTGCATCAAAACAAATTTATTCACAATAATCTTGTCAATAATTGGACTTGGGTATCTCTTCAATGTTTGCCGATCCTTTGGAGACATTTGATTGACTGCCTCTTGGATTTTCTCGGTTACCTTTTCCTTATCTAATACCTGAGTAATTGGGTCGATTAAGCTTGGTAACAATAAATTCCTTTTATCCTTTTCCATCTTCCCCAAGTATTTCAAAATCAAGCGACTCTGTTCTAGTTCTTCTTTAATAAATGAAATTGGTTCAATCAAAGCTGGCGAAACTTCTTGTCCAACATCAAGATAAAACTCTTTGAAATGTTTGTAATGTTTTGTTCCAAAAATATTCCAAATCTTGTTTGCGCTCACCAACAGACCCACTACTGTCAAGACGTATGGAATGTACTTCAAAACAAGCTGTAAATATAAGGCCAAAGAAATCTTCACATGCAGTGTTAGTGGCACTCCAACTTGTTTAAATTCATTTTGAGCAATAAGAACCAGATCAATATCTCTTCCTAAAACTTCTTGTGGTGGAGTTCCTTTCAACGTTAATCCACCAAAACTCAGCCATGTTGGGAAAGCTGTGCCATTATTTGCCATCACCAACTCGTACCTCAGACTTTCAGCATTTTCAACTTCGAATATATCACCCGCCAGGGTGAAAGTAAAGTATTTTCCGGTTTGAATGTCAGCACTATCGAGTTGCTCTTGTACCGTTTTATCAGCATTCTGGTTCAATTTCGGCGGTGCGTTGGCTTTAAAATATCTCGAGATATTTGTGAGCCCCACCAAAACTCTCGGATTGGAGCCATCATTTATCATGATGCTCGCGTCACAAGACCTTCCATTCTCGAAATTCACCACGATGGAATTCATCGCAGTATTGATTTCTCTCATACTGCCTTCAAGAGAAATCTTGGTCTTGTTAATATTCTTCACAACAGGCACAATAGAACCATAAGGACAAGAGACAAACTTCACTTCAGAGCCATCCTTAGGATCTAACTGAACTTCGACTTTTATGCTCTCTAAACTTAGAGTTGATATTTGAATGGCATTATTCTTCTGTTCCGCCTCCACTTCCACTTTCAAAGATGAGACAATCTCAAACCTCGTGGAGGTTTCAACAGAATACTTCTTGAGAATACTATAAATTTTGACTCGAGAATCCTCGAACTGGTCAGGCAAGAAGAAAGTCTCTTCTGGCCCAAAGCTGGCTGTCAAAAACAGTTCATTATCTACATAATTCAAACTGATCAACCAAGCCCAGAGATCCCTTGAAGACACCGGTAGATCCTTGAAGATATCTTTTGGAATTTTTAGAGAGAACGCAGAATGTAAAGTGTATATTCCAATCTCGCGCTGCTTCTTAGCGTCCACAGTCAAAACATCTCCTTCACTATCAAAAAGGATCCATGATGGTAACAGCTCTTTTCTCACCTCTGGGAGAGCTTTATTGGGGGCAACTCTGATGTCAAGCAGGGATAATTTAGTAATCTTGTATGCTTCAGAGTCTAATACATTGTAAGTAGAAGCTCCAGTAAGGTTCAGAATAGCAACATCCCCAGAATATTTCTCTCCAAGCAAAAACTTTTCTTGCTTCAAAAATAACGAATATTTTATATTCATATTCAAAATGCGAATTCGATCCCCAATACTGGCATAGATGGTCTGGCCATCTGGAGATACCAAATAGTTGGCAACATCAGAGCCCTTATTCCCGAAAGGAATGATCCCAGATATTTTCATTTCCCTGGGATTGGCAACATCCAATTTGAGTAAAGAGTCCTCTTCAAATATAAACCCGCTCTTCAGGTCTAGAGACAAAGAGAATCCTGGCTTGCGGTTCAAATGTTCAAGTTTGGAAAAGTACTTCTCACTTAAAAGTTGAGGCGATGCTGGAATTAATAAAGAGTAAACTCTCAGTTTGTGAAATCCACTCTTGTCAGATGTTTCGATATAAAGTGTCTTCTTGTCAGGAGATAAAACAGCGAGACTGGTTTCAGGCTCTGGCTCATTTAGACTAAAGGTCAATGATGCTATCTGCACAGGGGCATCAAGATTCGAGATGTTGTAAATTAAGAGAGCTTCCTGAAGGCATATAAGCAAGGTCTTCTCGTCCTTTACAATGAGTTTGCTATTGTATAGTTTAAACTGCCTGTCTAACATGGCACTCCCTTCAATTATGAAAGGGGAGGATTCTGAAAGATCAAAGGCCGTCACATTTCCAAATCCTCCCATTTGAGTTATCAGAAAGCCAGTCTTTTCATCTGGCGAAGTTGCGAAATGCCAGAATTGTTTCTCTTGGCCCTGGGTACTATAGACCTTCTTCACATCAAGAGAAGACCGATTTGTGATATCAAGTGCAAGGAGAGACCTCTCCCCTACCAGATAAGCAGTCTCTTGATTCTTTGTGAGATGCATTTGTTTGATGGACAAACCCCAATTGAATGAACTCAAAAGTATTGGTTCACTCGTATTTGTTACTTCCCAAACTTCAAAAATCGACACATAACTAACGCCAAGGCGCAAAACGAAAAGATATTTTCCATCATTGGATAACTGCATACCTGCGCATGTGGTACCGAGCGAAAATTGTGATCTCAGATTATCCAAAGATTCGCTAAATATCTGGCTATTTGGATAATTCAAAAGCAGTTCAATCGTCATGAATTGACCATTTGAAGCTGTTACCAGGGTTCTGCTGTCTGGAGAAAAATCTAGTGCAAATGTGTCTTCAATCAGAGTCTTTCCATTCTTTATGGTTGTTTGCGTAACACGATCAAAAACGAGCAAATTAACATTTGAATAATCTGGGTAAGCCAAAATGAAAAGCTTCGATTTGTTAGGGGAAACAGCCAAAAAGGAAGGGCTGTTGATGCTTTTTTGTTCAAGTTTAACGGTATTTCGCACTGAAGGGTATGCATAATCTGAAATATCAACTTCCTCAAATATGACCTCATAATTTCTTGGGGTTCCTAGCAGGAATGCCGTTTTTTCATCTTCAGATAATAATATTGACCTTGGATAGCTCTCTGACTTGAGCGAATACAATAACTTCATATCTCTAGGATTTGAAATATTGTACACATCCAAAGTTCCATTGGCTATAAACAAAATCTCGCCATCACGAGACAAGCAAATTTCATTTCTTGAGAGACTCCAAACAGCAATCAGGTCATTCTTGAAAGCTTTCAATAGAAGAGGTTTCCTGGGGTCTGAGATGTCATAAACTTGGAGTCCCAGTCCTCCAATATACAAGGTCTTTGTGTTCTCTTGGACAGCCAATGAAGTTTTAAAATATCCAAAATACTCATTCATCCGGCCATCAGTGAAAATTTCACTTTTTGTAAAAGATAAGAGCTTTGGACAGTCACGGTCTGTTATATCGATAATTTCAATATCTCGTGAGTTGCTTGCATACAATGTTTTCTCGTCTGAAGAAAGGAGCAGGTTTTTTATTCTATAATTGTATGTTGAAGTCTGTAAGCTCAGTGAACCTCTCACAAAAGGAGACTGCAGGTCTGAGATGTCAATTACCTTCAGAGTCCCATAGTAATCAAGTGTTACATAAGCAATTTTTCTGTCTTTTGATAAGACCATTGAATTAACATTCAGATTAAGTGAGCTGAGGACACTCCCCATTGACAATGAAATCTTATCTGATGTCAGAGGAGGGCTTGAGGGAGGAGAAACTAACTCATGATCTGAAGCTCCCTCATCTTCTTGTTCGAGGATTCTGAGACCTCCAAAATCATTTTCTTGATCATCATTCGTCTTCATTCTTGGAGAAAGTTTTTCGAGGCCTTGAGGATTTTCGACAGCAAGAGAAAAATGGTTAGGAATGTTTGAGGTTTGATTTCGAGAGAAACTCATAAAACAGAGTCCAGCAATTTGTAAGGAAATGAAAATCAAAGCATAAGAAAGAATTCTCCTTATTTGTTTCTTGGACATGAAAAAGATGGCTTCACCTTTTTGAAAGGAGGATGAATAACGAGAACAATCATATTCCAATGAGATCCCTGACGATTTTGCTTCTTTCTTGAACCCTTTCACTCCGAGTAGGATGATCCTCACTAAAATATCGATCAAGAGCATCACGAGCAAAAATGCAAAGAAGTCGTTGTAAATCCCAAAGCTGAACTTGTTTAGCACTGACAAGAAGTCAGACGGCATACTTTCAAGACTTATTTGGTGGGAATCTTGAACTCTGTCGCCGCCTTCAAATTTTCCTTTTATCTCATCTAAACCCAGGTTTGGTGCCGTTAAAGAGAAACTTGCTGAAATTCGCTTGCAAAGATGGTAGCTGCCACCTACAAAGAGGGGCAAAAAGGACTTTAGTATGGGGTCAACCAAAGAAGATTTTATTTTTTCCATAGATTATTCGCAGAAAATTAATTAATGTTAAAAATCTTTCGTCATTTAATCCTAGTCTTTCGCTGGCTCATCGGTGATCCCGAATAAAGCTGACTATATGGGAGATTATTTCTGCTGGATTGAGAAAGAAATTTCACAAGCTAGATTGTCAAGGATCAATACTTGCGCAATGTTTTAATAAAAATTCAAAGAAGTTACCAAGCCGCTGCTCTGAAACAAACAACAATTCTCCAGTTATTTTGAAATTGAAATTTGAAGAGATGAATCAAAAAAAAGAAAATTCTTGAGTAAGATATTTCTTATTTAAATCCTTTTATTTCAACAAAAAAGTGGAAAAAATTTACAACTAGTTTTTTTCCATTCAAAATAATATTCATAAGATTTTCACAAGAATCCAGAAGTTAAAGAGTTTACAACTTGTCTGAGAAGAAATTTTGTGGGAGAGAAATGGTCCTTCAAGGTCTATTCTCTTCCTTTCCCAAAAGAATTTAGTGACCATCTCAACATATATCCATCAGCGAACCTCTGAATGAAGTGTTTTTGGGCCTTACCATTGATATTTTTCAACTCTAGAATCAGAGAATCTTGTTGAAGGTTTCTAAATGGGAAACCAAGAACAGGTTTTTTTTTTCAAAGGACTTTTCATAAAATTTTCCAGTCCATCATCTGAGACTCATAATGAGCGAGAAACAAACTTTTAGAGGAGGAGGAGATTTTCTCTGAAAGATTAAGAGTGTAAAAATTTTCCTTCTGACTCGCTCCCCTTTCTTTCTCAAGCAATTCTTATCACGATGAAGGAATTTGAGAGTTTTTTTTGAAGAATTGACAAATAATTTAAACAAAATTTTTTTCTTGAGACTTTGACAAAAAATTTGAATCCACCAAAATTATTCCCCAAAATTTCCAAAGAATTTTTGGTGACTTGTCGAAAGGCTTGACAGTCATCAAAAGTTTAAAACTGCTTTTCTCTCATCTAGGTTACAAAAATCTCCCTATTCAGATAACTTTATGAAACATCAAGATTTTGACTCGTTTATTTCTTATCTAAGGGCGGAGATTAGAAGCCTTGTTGGGCTTGAAAGATGAAAATTATTTGAGCAGAGGATGAATTGAATTTTTCAAGTCTATTTAATGTTATTTCTTTCAAGAAATCGTTTTTCTCTTCTTGTTTTATAAATTCTTCCATTTTCCCCCTTTATTCATTTTTGCTCCAAAAAATTAATTATATAAACATTCACAAAAAAAAAGTCATATTCACGAATTTAATAAATTTCATAGCCTTGACCTCGAGCTTCTTGTTCGCCTCTGATCATGAAAATCTCATCTCTTTGGAAATCATTTGAAACTCCATGGATCCAAATCTCTTTCATTATTCTTTGATGAAGATTCTTAATTTGAACAACAAGGGTTTTGCCTTTGAAATAATCTTGCACAGTTCCATGGAAAGCTAACTTATCATTAATAGTTCGATAGTTTATTCCGTAATCAATCTTATTTTTGTCGTTAAGATGGACATCTCTCAAATCAAGCTTGAGGAGTCTGAACAACGCATTTGACGGCACTTTTTGTTTTAGAGAGATATCAATGTCCAATGGAGCAACATCAAGGCTATGATTCTCAAATGCAAAGGCTAAAATTGCATCTTTCAGGAGGTTGATATTCACTCCTGGAAGAATTGAGTCATGGATAATCAAACTCTCTTCTAGAGTCTCATTTCTTTCTACAGGTGGCATTTGAACTTTCTTTATGAGTCTATTAAGTTTGCTTTGAGAAACAATAAATCCTGAAGAGTCTCTTTCAACAACTTCTAAACAATAAGCCCTCAAATCTTCAAATAATTCCCGAGTTTTCACTTCTGCTTTTGAATCAAATTGCATCCAGATAAATTTATTGACAATAATTTGGTCAATAATGGGATTTGGATATAGCGTAATTTGGTTTCTATTATTTATCGGCATACTCTGAATTGTTTCTTTTATTGCAGAAATTACTTTTTCTTTATCAATAATTTGCCTGCTTGGATCAATAAATTCTGTTACATTCACATTTCCCCTCAGCATCAGCTGCTTGAGGACCAATTGACTCTGTTTATTTTCTTCTTTGATAAATGAAATTGGGAAAATCACATTCGCTGAGATTTCTTCCCCAACGCCAACATAGAACTCTTTACCGTGTTTATAGTCTCTCTTTTTGAGAATATTAAAGATCTTGTTTGCGCTCACGAATAAACCAATCAGTGTCAAGATATATGGACTGTACCTCATCAGGAGTTTTAACAAGAAAACCGAAGACAATCTGATACGCAACTTAAAAGGAACTCTTTCTTGCTTAAACTCGTTTTTGGCAATCAGAATCAGATCGATATCTCTTCCCAAAATTTCCTCTGGTGGAGTTCCTTTCAATGTCAGTCTATCCAAGCTCAGCCAACTTGGGAAAGCTGTCTTATTGTTTGCCTTTACAATTTCATAGTTCAGGTGTTCAGCATATTCATCGCCAAAAGTGTCTTCTGCAAAAGGAAAGGTAAAATATGTTCCTGTCAGGATGTCAGCACTGTCAATTTGCTCCTGCACTGTTTTTGCCAGACTGTTTACATAGGGATGTTTGTTTGCCTTGAAATATCTAGAAATATTCTTCAACTCCCATAAAACTTGAGGATTAAAACCATCATTGAGAACAATGCTAGCATCACATAACGTCCCATTTTCAAAGTTCACGATGATTGCATTCAAAGCTGTGTCGATTTCTTTTATTGTTCCTTCCAGAGCAATCTTGGTCTTGTTATTATCTTTTAGCATTGGGAGTAAAGAGCCATATGATCTGGAGACAAACTTGGCCTCAGAGAGACTCTTAGGTTCCAGCTTTATTTCAACTTTAAGATTGTTCGTACTAAGAGTTGAAACTGCCAAGGCATTCTTTTTCACTTCAAATTTCAACGAAGAAGCAATTTCAAATCCAGTGCATGTTTCAAAGTAAAACTGCTTCAGAATAGCATAAATTTCTCTTGTGGAATTCTCAAACTTCTCAGGTAGGAAGAAATTGTCTTCTGACCCAAAATTAGCCGTCAAAAACAATTCATTATCAACATAGTTCAAACTAATCAGCCAAGCCCAAAGATCCCGTGAAGACACATCTAGATCCTTGAATGCATCTCTTGGAATTTTCAAAGAAAACGCAGAATGGAAAGTATAGGCTCCAATATCGCGTTGTTTTTTCGCTTCTACAGTCAAAGAATCACTTTCACGGTCAAAGCTTATCCATGATGGTAATGAAGAGGTTGTCACCTCAGCCGAAAGATTATTGGTGACAATGTTGATGCCAAGTAAGGACAATTTGGTAATTTTATATGATTCAGAATCAACTAAATTGTAATCAGAGGCTCCGGTCAGCTTCAGGATAGCAGCTTTACCAGAGTATTTCTCTCCCAGCAAAAATTTCTCTTGCTTCAAAAACAATGTGTATTTTATGTTCATATTTATGATACTAATTTCTTTTCCAACGCTTGCATAAATAGTTTGGCCATCTGGAGATATCAGAAAGTTGGAGACCTGTTTCGTTTTATCACTGAAAAGAGGGACGATTCCAGAGACTTTAACATCTTTGGAGTTTGTCAGATTCAACCTGAGTAAAGAATTCTCTTGGTAAATAAATCCACTCTTGAGATCTGGAGATAAGGCGAGTCCGGGTCTATAAGCGTGCCTTCGACGTTTCGATAAATCTTTCTCACTTATAAGTTGAGGCGACGCAGAAATTGAGACATCATAAATTCTCAGCTTGTGAACTTCAGTCTTATCAGCTGTTTCAATATATAATGTCTTCTTGTTGGGAGACAAAACAGGGGAGAAAGTATCAGGCTCTTGCTCATTCAGGCCAAAGGGTAATGAAGCTATCTGAGTGGGAGAATCAAGATTTGAGATATCATACATCAAGAAGCCTCCCTGAAGAATGATAATCAGAGCCTTGTCATCTTTCACAATTAGCTTGCTGTTAGGTAATTTGAATTCTGTATCTAATTTCACAGAAACTTGGATTGTAGAAAGAGAAGTCTGTGAAAGGTCAAAAGAGCTGAGATATCCGACTTTTTCCTCTTCGTAGGTGCTACTGAGAAGAAAACCGGTCTTTTCGTCTAATGAAGTGGTGAAATGCAAAAACTTTTGCTTGTTATCGAATGCATTGTAGGTCTTTTTCACGTTGATAGAAGATCGATCTTTAATATCGAGCACGAGGAGGGAGTTGTCCCCGATCAAATAAGCCGTCTCAGAATCTTTAGTCAGATATATTTGCTTTATGGCTTCCTCCCACTTGTATGAGCTTATAAATCTTGATTCATTTGTGCTTTTTATATCCCAAATTTCAAAAATTTGGTCATCACTGAGATAGTCTTCAGTTAATGTCCGCAAAATGAAAAGATATTTTCCATCATGCGATATCTGCATCTTTGAACATTTCGTGGGAAGCGAAAAATTGGATACAAAATTATCCAAAGATTCACTGAAAATCCGGCTATTTGGATAGTCCAAAAACAGCTCAATAGTCATAAATTGCCCATTGGAAGCTGTTATTAATGTTTTGCCATCTGGAGAGAAATTCATTGCTTGAGGGCTCTCGACCAAACTCTTTCCATTCTTTATAGTTGTTTGCTTGACTCGATCAAAAACAAGCACGTCGTCATTTTTAGAATTAAATGTAGCATAAATGAAAATTTTCGATTTGTTCGGTGAAACAGCCAAAAAGTATGGACTATAAAAGCTTTGATAGCCAAGCTTAATGGTTTTCAGAACTGAAATAGAGTTATAATCTGAAATGTCCATCTCCTCAAAAACGACATCATAGGGATAATCAGTCACTCCAACTAAAAGTGCCGTTCTAGAATCTTCAGATAACAATATAGATCTCGGAGAGCTTGCTATGTGGAGTGAATGTAATAATTTCATATCTTTAGGATTCGAGATATTATAGATGTCTAGTGTACCATTGGCCACAAATAAAACTTCCTCATCACGAGACAAGCAAACCTCATTTCTTGTAGGAGTGAGAGCGCGTTCCTGATCATTCGTTACAGCTTTCAAGAGAGCTGGTTTCTTGGGGTCTGATATATCATAGATCTGAAGTCCCAATCCTCCGATATATAAAGTCTTTGTTCTCTCTTGAACAGCCAATGAGTTTTTGTTAAATCCATAAATCTTGTCGACGAAAATTTCGCTCTTTGTCAAAGAAATGAGTTTGGGAGAGCTTGGATCTGTCACATCAATAATCTCCAAATCTCTCGAGTTACTTGCATACAATGTCTTCTCATCTGAAGAGAGAAGCATGTTCTTGACTCGATAGCTGTAGGTTGAACTCTCCAAATTCAAAGTCCCTATAACAAATGGCGATTGCAAGTCAGAGATGTCAACCACCTTTAGAGTCCCATATAAATCCAGGGTGACATAAGCAATTCTTCTGTCTTTGGACAAGATCATAGCATTCACATTGAGGTTAAGCAAACCCAAAACGTTTCCCATTGACAATGAAATCTTGTCTGATGTAAGGGGAGGACTTGGTAAAGTCGACACAAGCTCGTTATCTAAGACTCCCTCTTCTTTTTCTTCAAGAATCCTTGGCATTCCAAAATAATTTTCTTGATCATCATTCATCAGCCCAAAAGAGGAAAATTTTTCTGAGTCTTGAGAGCTTTCAAAAGTTGCCAGAGGATCTTGATGAAGGTTTAAAACCCCACTTTGAACGAAACTCAAACAAAGTCCAGAAATTTGTAATGAAATGAAAATCAAGGCATAGGAAAAAATCCTCAAGATTTGATTCTCTGATATTTGGTAAGCTACTCCTTTTCTTTGAGTTGAATTTTCATCGTCTGCTGATAGCCTTGATGATTTTGCTTCCTTCAAAAAATCCTTCATTCCAAGCTTAATGAGATTAAGCAAGGCATCGATCAAGAGCATCACAATTAGAAAAGCAAAGAAATTGGAATAGATTCCGAAGCTGATCTGATTCACCCTTGAAAAGAAATTGGATAAGACTTCTTCAGTACTTGTTTGGGAATCAAAAGCCCTATCGGTAGTCAATTTTTGTTGGAAGCCATCAAAATCCTGGTTTGGCGTGGTCGCAGACCAGGCTGAGAGGATTTCTTTGAAAAGATGGTAGCTGCCGCCAACGAGGAGGGGCGTAAAAGATTTAAAGAGAGGGTGGATGAACAAGGATTTCATTTTCTTCATAATTGAAAATCAATTGATTAATTTATTCAACTCTCCAGGATTCAGCCATTTAATCCTGGATCATAACTTATACCTAATTAAAATAACTGTATCAGAGATTCTCAGGTGTCAGCTTGAGAAACATTTCCCTTGATTTCTTTTGCCAGCGACAAGATTACTTCAGCATTTTCTTTTGGACTGGAAAGGAAAGAATCTTTTGATAAAAGAGTGAAAACTAAAACGGTGGAGATGCCCTCTATTCTGAGAAATCAGAATTTGTTTCTTGCTTAATTAAAATATTTTGAAGAGCTATGGATTAAATATTTCCGGCCTCTGGTTTTTCCTCTTCAAAATGAATCAATTTTTTGTGGCTTCTCATAGCCTTTAAATCTCTGAAGTTGAAATTGAATTCAAGAATTAAAAATCTTGAGATAAATATTCGAATGCAAGTAAGGGGAATAGGCAATAACTTTCTAATCTTTCAATTTGTGAAATAACCTTTCTCAAGAAACTGGTTCCTCAGATGGATTGCTCCGAGAAAAAAAGTCTGACAAAGAGTTGATTGATAATTTGAAGAAATTTAGAGAAGTTTTCCTTTGCAAAAAATTTTCAGCTTTCAAAATTTAAATTTTATTAAAAGGTTTTTTTGGCTAATATGAAATCAAATTTTAATTAAAATTCATTAAAGTGTCTTGTGGGCAAAGAAAATTCAGCGAAACACAAAAATGGAAAGTGACTGTCTTGAACCACAAAACATTCTTTTGAACAGAACTCCCCAAAGTAGCTTTTTTCTCCAACTGTGTCAGGTTTTTAAACTCATTTGGCAGATCTGTTAGATGTACCTTTTTCTGAAAAAGAAAAGTTGGAATTTTTTTTTGCAGATTTTTGTTCAAAACGTTTTTCGGGATAATTTTTTTCTCAGGATTTTTTCCTATGGCTCTTTCCACAATTTGAAAGATTCCTTGGGAAAAAATTTCGAAGTTCCGATTCTATGGTTCAATCTTTGGATTGATCGAATCGTAATGAGAAATATTAAGGTTTTATCAACCGCATCCATAAAATAAGTTGTGTCATACTTTTTGAGAGTAATGTCGGACTTTTTTTTAAGGATATCCGACAGTGCCTGGAATCCTGGAGAAAGATTGAGAAGCCCTGTAATTTAAAAGAATTTTTCTCAAAAACTCAAAAACAAAAAATTTATGAATTCTTTATTGAACTGAGAGTTTTCTCTGAAAAAAAACTTTGAGCTAACTGTCAAGCCTTCTGTGTGAATTCATTTTTGTGAGAAGAAAAAAAATCATTTCACTTGAAAAACAGTCTCTCAAACATCTTTCTTTGAATTGTCAGGATTAAAAATCTCAATTGATTCTCATCCTTTTTCAGTCAGAGGATAGAGAAGGAGCATCAATTCAAAAAGGTTGTAAAAAAATTTCAAAAAATTTGCTTCTTTCATGTTTCTCAAAAATAAAAAAGATGAGATCCCCAACTTTTTCAGTGAGAATTTTTGCGAGACA
>Ga0182738_1002698_pt1 | contig 20902 bp, 17 predicted proteins | sample eDN5th30CBELigMG_FD_128876 | JGI IMG/M metagenome (GOLD analysis project Ga0182738, IMG submission 128876) | Enriched Miracle-Growth compost microbial communities from Emeryville, California, USA - eDNA 5th pass 30_C BE-Lig MG (version 2)... ... | reverse complement strand
GTTGATGATGCAAAGTACCTTGTTTATTCCAATAGGGTTCTCATTTTTTAGCACACAAGCATTCACAGGAAGAGAAAGTTTTTCATCAAATGTGATGGGAGCAGATATTTATGTTTTTGGAGGGTGTTTGCTTTATGAAAGCTGTTACAATGATATGATTGTTTATGACACTGGAGTTGCATGTCCGAATGACTGTAACGATAATGGTGTTTGTAGAAATGATCGATGTGTTTGCTCACAAGGATATTATGGTTTTTATTTGTTTGGTTCACTCCACTAACCTCAACAATAGATAATGACTGCTCACTTGCAATAACTTGTACAAATAATTGTAATGGTCATGGTCAATGCAGAACTAATGGAAAATGTGCTTGCTATGCAAGTTATACTGGAGACAGTTGTGACATCTACGTCAATTGCCCATTAAATTGTACTGATGAAGCACATGGTATCTGCCAAACTTCAGGTGAATGTAGCTGTAATCCAGGCTTCAGGTAAAATTTAGAAATATTATTGAATCTAAGCGATTTTTCAAGTGGAGATGGATGTCAAGATGGAACAGCAATCATATTAACATGCCCAAATGATTGTTCTGGTCATGGTAAATGTGATACAACAAAAGGAATCTGTGTCTGCGATGTAATAAATGAAACTGAATACCAATAATAATTTTTGCTAGACAAATTATAGTGGTGATGATTGTTCGCAAACGGTTGCAGCTGCAGCAGTCGCTGCTTCTCAAGAAGAAAAGGAAGAAGAAGAGTCATCAACACAAACCACACAAACACAAGAAACGCAAGGTATTTTGAGTCATCCTTTCAAAATAATAATCAATTCAAAGAAACGACCCAAGAAGAAGAAGCTGAATCTCAAGTAACCCAAGAAGAACCCGTTCAAGCGACAACAACTCCTACTAAAGAAAGTGAAACAGAAATAAAGGCTGTGAGTCAACCTCAGAAAACGAGTAAACAGGTTAGTTCAACTTCAGCAACGACCACAACAACAACTCCAGTTACTGTCACGACATTAACGCCACAAATGTTTGGTGAGCCATCAGTCAATGAGCAAAAATTGCAAAAACAAAATGAGGTTGCCACTTTGGTTGCTGAAGCAAACAACTGTCCAAATTCTTGCTCATATATTGGGTTATGCAGAAATAATGTTTGCTATTGCACAAATGGCTATACAGGAGAAGATTGCTCAGAAGCAAATATTGATAATCTCGGTAAAGGAGAATCCATTGAAAAAACCATGGAATATGCTGGAGCTTTCTTCATTCTTGGTGCAATTATTGGTACTCTTTTGTGTTCACTTACCATTTTCTCACAAAATTCTAGGTGTTTTTATTGTTTTTACTCTCGTAAGTAAAGCCAATATTGCTGATTATATGGATATAGAAGAACGCAAAGAAGTAGATGATTGATTGAAGTTATTTTTTCTGTAATACTTCATCGTATTATTGTTTTATCTCTTTCCCTTACTACGATTGTATTTTTACTTAACATCACAAAGATTTTCCTTGTATCTATACCATATATTAAACAATAAATTTAAGTCACACAAATGAAGGAAATCACTTTGGAACTCAGAAATAACAACAAATTAGAAAAGAAATGGGTTCTTGAAAGAAACAAGTACAAAGATCATTTGACTTCGCCAACTGACCAATATATCTTTAGGAAATACATTTTGGGAAGAAGTGATAAAGTTGATATTGTTATTGAAGAATCAACAGCAAGCAGAAAGCACGCTCAAATCACTGTTTTGGCTGGCGGTAGTGCTTCTATTCAAGACCTTGATTCTGGTTTGTCTCATTGAAATCGGATATCTAACCCCTTTCTTTTAGCAAACGGAACTTTTGTTGATGGAAAACAAGTTGGTGCCAATCAAATGGTTATCTTGAGAAAAGATTCCCAAATCCAAATCGGAGAAATGAAGAGTGTTCTTGTTGTCAAAGGTTTCCTAAGAGAATAAATTTTTCCTCAATATCTCTTTTAGAAAAAATTATCGAAACTGATGATGAAGAAGAAGAGGAAGAAGAAGTTGTTCAACCCAAAAAGACCAAGAATGAAAAGGAAAAAGCCAAAAACAAGGATAGAAGATCTAGAAGCAAATCCCCAAAGAAATCTAAGAATAAAGGAGAAGATAGTCGCAGTAGAAGCAGAAGGTATTTTTGAATAATTTGAGATTCGCCTAATCCTTCCGATTAGCAATGAAAAAGAAGAGATTGGATCTCGTAAAGGTGCTGCTGCTTTTGAAGCTTATAAAGCTAAGCCAACCATCAAATTACCCAATAAAAATAAAGACAAAGCCCAACCTCAAAAGGCTCCTGCTCAACAACCCTCAGCCAGCACTGGAGTAATTCAAGATATTGGATTGGAAGATGAAGAAGAAACCCATAAATTCATGAAACTTATGGGAGTTAAGGATGTAAAATATTTTTCCCAAAAGAATTTTTGCCTTAATTAATAGCCCAAAAACCTCAATTTAAATGACAGCAAGCATCTTCCAGGCCTCAAGTACTTGCAAAAGGATGTCAAGAAATTCACTCAACAAACCGCCCAGATGCATCAAGATTTAGAAGATCAGTTCGAAAAGGGACTTATGCAAAGAGGTTTCGGAAAAAGAGGTCTTGGAGCTCAATAATTTTATTATCAATAAATGAATGAAAGCATTACCGTATATATCCCATTCCATAGGCTTTAGACAAGTGATGATGACACATTTATTCTGATTGTTTATTTTGTTTGCACATGAAGAAAAGTATTTATTTATTTATAAAAGAAACTTGGTCTTCAATTCAAAAGTTCAAATACACACATGTGAATACAAGAGTGTGTACAATCACATAAAAATTGCTATTACTATTACATAAGCAAATTGCTCTCCATAAAAACATCAATACAACTACATGTAAATTATTGAGATGCTTCTTTTTTTGCTTTCGATTTAGTTCCGGCCTTAGGAGAGGCAGTTGCACTAGGTACTGTTACGCTTCCTTGACTTGTCATAGCCTTGAGCCTGGTTTCGAGTTCGCTGATTTCTCTATCGATTTCCTTATCATTTTTATAATATTCTGCAATCAATTCATCAGCTCTGGCATATGAAGGGTAATAATATTCATCTCTGATCACAAAACCACTCCAAGCTCCCAGCAATAAACCTACGAACCCTAATTGTATTGAAGTGCTTTTTCTAAATGATGACATCCCTTCCTTTAATTTTTATTAAGCAATCTAGGCCTTTGTTAAAAATTCGATTTTATCTCTCGTTGTTAATATTTCATTCTTTCATGAGTTCATGATAAATATTTTCAGCATGACTTTTTTAGACACTTTTTGAGTTGATTTTACCTTGGATTTACTCGCTTTCAAATCATTTTGAAAAAAATAAAATCAGTCAAAGAAATTTTCCACAATTTTTTTTCAGTTCAAGCTATTCATTCCAGCATGAGAATCCCCAAAATAGGTGAACTTTCCAAAGTAAATCCTTTATTTCCTTTCCAATAATTCAGATACTTTTCTTGATCTCTCAAGTATCCATTTATTAAGTTCTAATTATTTACAAGTTTTTTTTTTTGTAAAAAATATTTTTTATCAAACCAATCATCGTAACTTCTTTAATTTTCCAACAAAAATTCAATCAATCGCCGTCATAAGATATTAATCCTATCTTTAACTTTAAGAAATTTTTTTCGCCAAAAATACAATCCATAAATTCAATTTCTCATATATCTCATATATCTCAAGGGTTTAACATTGTTGCCTTGATTTTCAAAAAAGAAAGACGCTGAAACTCTTCTTTACAAAGCAAACAAGCAAGAAAGGAAGGAAGATGATGCCCCATGAACCATTTTTCCTCATTCCTCAAATAGACGATCACGGGCGATTATTTTGCTGCCCAAATTGGTTCTAAAAAAATTCAACAAAAATTTTGGAATGTTTAGAGTTTTATTTCGACAAAAAAGTATTTTGTAGAACGTTCACAGTATTAGGCTTATAAAAATTAAAGTTACGTCTTTATTCATAATTTCCTCTCATGCAAGTCCTTCTTAAAGAACCAAGTATCCATTTTCTCCTCATCCAACACCTTACGCTCTTCTAGATAGAATGTCAGAAGTCAAACTGAGTCAAGAAGATGCTCAAAAAGAGAACTTAATCAAGATTCCTCTGGGAGCAGAAAGTGACTGGAAATTGGAGTGTTGGACTGAACTCAAGGTCAAAGACAGATTCATCCACAAAAGAAGCTACCACGCATCTGTTATTTACAATTCCAGGTACTCTCCTTCTTTTGCTTCACCACTAACTCTGCTAGACTTTATGTATATGGTGGCCAAGATCTCAATGTCGGCATATACTCAGACTTTAACTATGTCCAACTTAATGAAGACTTGTTCTTGTCCCAGTGGGAACCTGTCAAAGTAAAGGGAACTCAAACACCAGGTATTTCGTTCCTGTAGCACCAGAAATTAATTTCTTCAGGACCTTTATCCAGAATGTCAAGTGTCCTTATCGATGACAAATGGTACTTGTTTGGCGGAACAATCAGCGCAATTGAAAACAGCTCAAATATGTGGTGCTTTGACTTTACCAAGGAAGAATGGTCATTAATCAGACCCTCCAACAATGTTACCCTTCCTACTCTTGACTCCCATACCTCCTGTGTGTATAAAGACAAACAAGGAAAGAATTACATCATCACTTTTGGAGGCTTCATAGGAGGAGAATTCGGTGAATATTGGAACCAAATTCTTGTCTTTGATGTTGAGAACAAAAAGTGGAAAGTCCCTTATACTGAAGAAGATGGAATTCAAGTCCAAGACCCAAAAGCCCCAAGCATACGTTGCGGACATAGTGCAACCATTTATAATGACAAGATGTATGTATTTGGTGGAACAAATGGTGAGGTTCGCTACAATGATATGTGGATTTATGACCTCATTAATGAATCTTGGGAAACTATCAAGCTCAAAGAAAACCCTCCAGTAAGATATTCTTCTTCAAAATCCCTCCCTAACCTCCCCATTATAGCCAAGAAATGGACATACAAGTGTTGTATACAAAGATGAAGGCTTGCTTATTTTTGGAGGAATTCAAGATATTACCCACGAAAGAGACGATATTCTCTTTTTCAGTTTCTCTCAAAATACCTGGAAAATCCTTGACAATCAAGTTGATCATTCTCGTGTCTCCAGTAAAGCTCCCTCTCCAGACAGATCTCGATCTCCAAAGTCAAACAAATTTGACAGAAGTTTCCGAGGAAAATCCTTTATGGAGTCACCAGCCAAAAAGTCAATCTTTAGAGACTCAAGAAATAGCTCCAAACATGATATTGTTCCTAGCACTGGCCCTAAACGAGGCTACTCACCAGCTTTGAGCGTCAAAGGTAGTCGATTTGGAAGGGTCCCAACAAACAACTCCTTTGCATTGAGTCATTCAGATATGAAAAACACCCTTCCATTCTCAGCAAAAGCTGCTAAAGCTTACATCGGGCTCACCAAAGATAATGAGGAAAAAAGAAAAAAAATCTTCCTTGCCAAAAAAGCAAGCTTCCTCAAAGAATTCGAAGTCTCTAATCCCTCTGAAATTGAAGGTCTTGTTGTCAAGTCTCCAACCACTGAATCCATGAAAAACTCCATCATTGCTGTCAACTATAAGGGACATCAAGAGTTCCTTGAAGCTGCACAAGTCAATGGAAATGCAAGCCCTTCTAAAACAAAGAAAAAGATCGTCAGTTTCTTTGACAATGTTCTTGGAGCAGATTTCCTCAAAGTCAAAATCCCTATTCAGGGCAAGTTAACCGGTCACAAACCCTGTGCCCGTGATGGACACACGTCCCTTGTTTATGGCAATCGCATGATTGTGTTCGGTGGCGATCGCCATAAAATGTCTTTTAACGATCTCTACTCTTTAAATATGAAACAGCTCATCTCCCATAGTGATTGAGATGAGATGTCCTTTATTAGTCAATTAATTAATACTTCGTTTTTAGATTATATTTTGTAAAAATCAGTCATTATATGAAATTTATCTTTATTTTATTATCATTCATTGCCTTTGTTTTTTGCATTTATCATATTAATCTATATTCTATAATCATTATTCTTCATAATTATATTCATCTATTCAAGTAATCAGTAACAATCAATATTGAAACTTAATCAATCAATCAATTAATTAACACTCTAATTATTAAAAGTAAAACAATTAGAAGTTTGTTGCTGAACTTACCAAAATTATTAATAATCGACAAAGTTACTAACTGTCTATAATCTCGTTCCTTGGTTTTCTTTCTCAAATGGATTCCACTTCTCTTGAAGGCTCACCAAATACTGTCCAAAACTCTGAAAACTCTCAGGTCCGTCGCAGCCCCTCTCCTGTAAATTTTACTTTAATAAACTCTCATCTAACTTCTCTATCAGGACCCTACGAAAAATCTAAATAACCATTTTGAGTCGGTGGCTATCCAAAAGTATGATAGCATAAGTGAACTAAATAAGCGAGGATCAATGCCAAGCATTCTTCATGCTTCTCATCTTGATCATGATGACATTTTTGTTGCAGAAGATGAAGATTTCGTCTTTGAAGTAGAGTCTCCTAAGCTCAGCAATAAAATGCAAATGATCCTTCAATCTAACGTCAACCTGTCTGAGAGTATTATCCAAAACACTTTTAAAGCCGTTGATGCTTCTCGAATCAAACTTGAAGACAGAGATCTCCAAGTTGAGCTCGAAATTACCGAACTCAAGCTCCATCACCTCGAAAAGAAACTCGAAGGCTGTTTGCAATCAAGCAAGAGCACTCTCTCAATGAACGCTAAACTCTCCGAAAATGTCTCTAAAATCCTTCACTCTCCCTCTAAACGAGCTCAAACCATGAATCTCCCTGAAATCAAACCTAGATCTTCTGACTCCAAAATGTCTCCCAAAACTATCTCTCCACTCAATGACAATGGAACTGGGAGTCAGTTTTTTCGTTCTGCACAAGGCATAAACTCTTCTTCTCCTCAAACATCAAATAGACTTCCCCCTTTTGGAAAAAAGCAAGTTAATGAAGAGGTTCCTAATGTAAATGTTCATGTTAATGTGTATGAACAATCACAATCAAAGCCACAAACACAAAGTCAAAATGAAGGAGTTGAAGGAAGGACAATTACAGGAACTTCTCTTGAAAATAATATGAAGAGAAATTCAACTGAGATTGCTCCTAACCTTGAGACATACCTTGACAACCTGAAAAACTCTCCTTACTATTTCACATTTCATCAGAACCAAGCTAAAATCGCTGAAGAACTTGCCAAGAATATGTCATCTGATGTCCTCCAAGCAAGTATTGTTGACGAGGCTGAGCTATTACAAAATGCCAGACATATTTCTGAAACAAAGAAAATGGCTCTTCCTGGCTTGAACTTCAACAGCCTTCCCCATAATGTTCCAAACCAACAAGAATTACCTCCTCCTTACAAAGCTCCTCCTGAAAACAATAATTACATCAATACTCAAGATAATATTTCTCTTGATTATAGTGAAATTACCACAACCAATATTCATCCTCCCAGTGAATCTCGAAATGTCAAACAACAACAGCAAGATGTATTTTCTCAATTAGTCAGTCAAGGCCCCTATGGAAAGCAGGAAATAGTTCTTGAGGATGCCAATAAAAATCAAATCGTATACATCCTTAAACCCAAAGAAACTCTTTCTTTTGAAAAACTTGAAACTATCAATGTTTTTTTTCAGGCCCCCGCATCCCAAGTAATTGATCATTATGGCCACGCCAACACAAAAATTACCTTGACTGTTCCTCCCACTGGAAAACAAACTCAATTTCCCGGTGTCGAATCAGAGGTTGAATCACTTTTAACTACTGAGAATATTATCACACAAAGCTCTCCTGCTAAAGTCAAATTATCAGTCATCAGAGAATCTGAAACTGGACAAAATACTTCTTATTCTGAAAGTCAGCCTGCTGCTGCTGGGGAGCAACAACAACTTGACGAAAGTGCTCAAGCAATGCGTTTAAAACTTCAACTTTTGAATCATCCAAGATGCCAAAAACTTTTATATGGTGATGACCAATACACTGTCTCCAACAGAGGATGCTCAATCTTACAGAATAGGCTCGAAAGCTTGGATAGTGGCAAGAAAATTATCACAAATCGATCTGATGCATATTTTAAACAAAAAGTTCATGAGTAAGATCTTTGACATTTTATTCAATCTCTAATATCATTTTCCAGCTTCAAAAATTTCCTCAAAGAATTCGAAGAATTACTTGGCTCAGAAACAATCAATCCTCCCATAACTCAAGGAAGTTTACAAAGCAGTCCTCAACAACCGTACCTCTTTATTAAATTTTCACTTCCTCATATTTCATTAGAATAAAAAGACTCAACAGTTGTGATTCAGAAAGATTGAATAGTGGAGAAGCAAAAATACTTGAGGATATCCTTGAAAAATATTTCTCCAGTCCACAAAAACAAAGCAGCCAAGATGATATTCCTGTCGAACAAGAACAGCAAATTGCTCCTTCTGAAGCAGTTTCACAGCCTGTTAAAGAAAAGAAACTCAAAAAGAAAAAGTCACTTGGTAACTTTATTCCCAAAGATGTCTTCTTAAATACCATAGAAAAAAAATCAAAGGGATCAAAACAACCAAAAGTTATTTTGAATACAAGCAATTTATCCAATATGACAAATTCAATCAAAGAAGGTAGCGCTGCTCAGTCGCCAGCTCAAAAATTCCAAGCTCAATCTCCTCTTGATAAAATCCTTGCTGGCTCTTCTAATCTCACCTTTAAACATATTGATATGATTGCTAATCCCAGTAAACTTTTTTAGAAAAATTCAACTCACACTCTCTAGTTAAACTCGGAGTAAGTTCAGCCAAATCAGATTCTATTCAATTTGAATCAACTATGAAGGATACTCGGAAAAACTCAGAAGTTAGTACACATATAGCAGAAACTGAGGTTAAAAGTCCAATGGGAGCTATGGTCGATTATGCTCAATTCTCTAAATTAGCCAAAAATCCTCGCTCAGTCTCTTTTGCTTCTGGTAAAAGCTCTTCAATGAAAACACTCCCAGAACAACAAGAAGTCATGGCACCAGCTAAATCTTTGGCCAAAACCAAAACTACTTCAAGCAAAACTAAAATCACTGTAAAAAGCTCTCCAAAAAAGAGCACAAGCAAGCCAAGAAGTTCATCAAAAACAAACAAGAAATCAGCTTCAGCGTCCAATCAACTTGATGTTTTGGCTTTATTGAAACCCACTGGCAAAAAAGCTAAATTCTAAAGAATCCTTCTCCTTCCTTTCCTCAAAGAAGGAATTTTCAAGGATTTTTTTAATTCATAAAGAATCAGATTATAGCTATTTTCAAGTTTATTTATTATATTATGCAATAGATAATTTTTTACTACCTTTATTTATTGTTATAAATTTTTTACAAGAGTAGCTATAATCCATATTTTATTGTATATGCTAGGAAATATTTCAATCATAACGAGAACTACTAGGCTTAATTATTCTCTTAGCCTTAAACCTTATATAAAGCAACAACTCCTGAATCAGTAGCTACAAAAAGATTATTAGAGTTATTCAAAAATATCAAAGGTCTTACCAGCACCAACGAGAGAACCATCGTGAGAAAATTTAACAGACCAGACATTGGAAGCAAGAGTGATAGTTTGAGTGCAAGTCTTGGATTCAATGTCCCAAACTTTGACGGTACGATCATAAGACCCAGTCACGATCTTGGACTTGTCTTTGGGATGAGCATTTACGCAGTTAATGTTTCCTTTATGACCAGAAAGACTGGTGATCTTTTGGAATTTAACAAGATCGAAGATAACAATAGTGAAGTCATCAGCCACAGAAACAATTTTGTTATTATCGGCAGTGAAAGCTATATCTCTAATTTGCTTATGATGAACATCTTCAATCTTGTGCATTTTTTTATCTTCCTTCATATCATAAATGTATAAATGTCCAACATTATTTCCCACAGCCAAAAATCTTCCATTTGTACTATAAGCAATAGCAGTAGCAAAAATATCAGCGCTGGCCAGTTTAGTAAGGACTTCCTTTTCTTCAATATCGAAGCCTTGGATTTTACCAAGTTCTCCTGCTGTCAAAATTTCTTTACCATCAGGATTGAAAGCAAGTTTCCAATTATCCACTAAATCTTTTTACATTTTCGGTCAAAAACATTCCTACTTGGCTTGCATTGGATTTCAGAGACCAAATTCTTTTCTTCAACGTTCCAAATTTTAATCACAGAGTCCATAGAGCTGACAGCCAATCCTATTTATTTTTTTAGAATTATCACTCAAATAAAAAGTCTGACTGTTTCCTTGAGGGTTAAACTGAAGATCAATGACTCCCATATTGTGATTCTCGAAGGTCATCAAGGGCTTCTTTTCATTGAGTTCATCATAATTTGTAGACCTGTCAATGATCAATAATCGCATTTCAATAATTTTTGGTACCAAACTATCACTCTTTCATCCAAAAGACCAACAGCAAACATGTCTCCAGAAGGAGAAAAATCAATGCTTGTAACAGTGTCTTCTAACTTGAGTTCTTTGAAAAATTTTGCCTAGGAGATGAGAAACCAATTTTCAAGTGTCAAGATACCATTTTTTTGTTTTAGCTTGATTTACAAATTAATAATAAAATCAAAACTAAGCATCAGATTTTTAATTCAATATTTTTTGGATCCTTCATTTTAAAGATTCACTTCTTCCTTTGATCTCCGAACAAAGATCATCTATCTATCATTCTAATGATAATGGATCAAAATTAATTTAATCTTTCGAAAGGTTTAAATTCTTCCTATATTTTGAAAATACAACTAACTCATTCCTTCCGCTATTTGAGAGAAAACCTATCTGACTGACACCTTTTGTCTTGAGATCTTTCAAAAACCTTTCTTTACTTTTAAGTTTCTTCGAAAAATTCATTCAATAGTATTCTCTTCTATTAAATTGAATTGAATGTATTATTTGACAGTTATTGGATTTAGTATAAAATCTTTGCTTCATTTAATTAGAAAAAAATCCTAAATCAACATCAATATATCATTGCAAACCCTTGTTTTCTAAAAAATGTCTGAATACGAAGGATTAGAAGAAGAATATTATCAAGTTCTCCAAGCTATTCAAACCGACTTGTACAAAAGCAAAACCAACAAACCTTCAGTTGAAGTCTTAATTCAGCTCAACAATATTGTTCAGAGAATTAATGAAAAAAGAAGGCTTGAAAAAGACCTCAAGAGACAGAACCTTGAAAAACAAAGCCCATATCCTCCTGGAGGCCCTCAACGCTTGAGAGAAAGAGCTTCTGAAATTAGCAGATCTGAGCCTTCAAGCGGCGGCTTGCAAAAACCAAAAAGAATTCGACCTTACTATTTGAAAGTCTTGAACGAAGTCTTTTCAGCTGACTGTTTAAACGAAGTAAACTCTTAATATCTTTTATAACAGGACTCATCGCAATAGTGCATATTCCAATTTATTCCCCTTGAAGAACTCATGGATTTCAGACTTGTCAGCAAAAACTTCAATGTCGGTGTCTATCTTCACCTTCAAGACAGAATCAAAGAAGAAGAAAAAGCCATTGAAAACCTCATTGTAGACTATCTATTTTCTAATTTTCTCAATCCTTTTGTAGTTCTCCTCTGATCAATTCTTGAAATCATTGAAAAACCTTTGCCTGTCCCAATTCCCAAAAATAGAAGGCTATTGGATCTGTCTCGACAAAAATGAAATCAAAGACAGGCTTGCCAATACTTTCACTCGAAATGATCTTGAAAAAATGAAGTTCCTCAAAAACATTCCAGATGAATACGACCACTGTTTCGCTCCCTTCTGTGTCATCTTTAACCTCAAACCTGCCACTAATGCTCTTGCTGATGGTATTCGAATATTTCAAGTTTCTCATTATTTACATGTTCTCAAAAAGGTTCCATTCAAAAAACTTGGAAGAAGACTTTCCTTAACTTCACTTCCAATGCTCATTTCACTAATTACTTGGTCAACTATGATCTCGCCCTCATCAAAGAAAAGCAAGCCCTTGAAGTTCTTGATCATCTCAACAAAATTGATATTCCAGATGAACAACTTGGCAAAACAAGTTCAACTCTTTACTTGATCGTGGATTGGTCTAGAACTGTCTTCAACTCTTATCTTTGCAGAAACATCTTCAAAATCCGTGATTCTTCCAGTAAACTCCATTTTTGACCCCTAAACCATTAACCTATTTCATCCCTAGAATTGTATAGCGAAGAAGAAAGAGATTTACTTGACGTTATTGACAAAAAAGTCAACCTCCTTAGAAAATTCAAGGTCCTTGTTGGCCTTCAAACTGAAGAAAAATTCCTTATCGACTTTTCTGATTACCAAATTGTCCCTCCTCTCAAGAGAAGTCTCACTGAAACCTTTGATGATAAGATTTTGAAGACAATTATTGGTTTCCTCGAAATCGATGAATCCATTAAACTCAGAACTACCAGCAAAAAGGTCAAACAAATTGTTGAAGATCATCTCAGAGAATTAACTGATCTCTCCATCTATTTCTATGAAACCACCAAACTGAAAAATATTCACCTTCAAAAGAAATTGCCAATTCTTTTCGAACTTGGACTTTTCTCAAAATGCTTTGTTGTTTTGGAGCATATTCTCAGATCAAAAGATTACTTCTTCTCAAAGAATGAAATTGATGAATTAAAGAGAATGACCAAACCTACCAAACTTCAAGAGTCAGTCTGTAGAGCTTTCTGTGTCTTATTCCGTCAAGACCCCGTTAGAAAACGTAAGTTTTTAGTGCTTTTAGAAAATAAACTAACCTTTTTGTTAGAGAAAATAAGTGATGGTTTTGTTGAATTGCACTATTATCCAGTTGTCAAAAATCTCTTCATTACCAAGAACTACAAAGTTGCCATCAAAAACTTCAATATTTATTATCTTGCTCCTGAAGAAGTCATTGAGGCTGAAAGGATTCTTGCTCAAATCGAACAAAAGAATATCATTAAACAAGGAGTCTTTACCAGCTTATTCTTGCTTCTTCGAGCTATAGTCACTTTCCACAAAATCATGAACCCTCTTCAATTAACTCCAAGTGATTATATCATTAACAGATTTACTCCTGAAGAAAGAGAAGCTCTCAATGACATCAACCTCAAATATGATGATCTCAGATATTTCTTCCAAAAAAGCACTGCACTCAAACTTTTGGATATCATCAACTCGTTAAGCAGAGTCTTGGAGGTTCTCAATGAAGGTGAAGTCAAACTTATCAACTCCCTTCAAAAGGATTATTACAATGAAATCCACGCCATCTACTTTGGAACATTGCAACAAAATAATGAATATACTCTTCCTTTCTTCTTCCATAAAATCGCATGGCAACTCTTCGATACCATCAGACAACATGAACGTCAAGATTCCCTCTGGTAAATTCAGAGTTTCTGTTCTAAGAAAAATTAATCCTTTCAAATAGGGCACCAAATAGAGAAAACCTTCTTCAAGCAAAAGAAATTTTATCAGGAAAGAAGTTCACAGTTGATTTCAGAAACCTTGATCTTTTGATCATTAAACGTATTTTGGACTTCCTTCAACTCGAAGAAATTGATGCTTTCGCCAAGCTTAACAGAGACTGCAACCAAATTTACAAAATCTACATCATTATTAGACTTCCCGTTGAAACCAACAGGATCAAACTTATTGAACAAGAAAACTTTGATATTATCCAAACCATCCAACACAAGAGAGAAGAATTCTGCCAAAATTATGAAATCCCGACGCCTGAAAAAGAAAGGGCTATTGCCCTCCTTACTGATATCTCCTCTAAAGTATTGTTGTTCTGAATTTCCCTTTCATTGACCCCTCTCTCTAGGATATCACTGAATTAAAGAGTTTGAAGAATAGAACTGAGCTTCTTGATACTTGTGCTATTCCATTTATCATTTTGATGGAAGACTTGTTGAGATTGAAAGGTGTTGATCTCAAGAGCTCCAAGATCTCTAATTGGCAGAAATTGTTTAAGCTTATTCTTTCTATCGACTTCTTCAAGGCCATTTCTGAATTCCAAGTTGAAATCCTTCCTTATAGAAGAATGAGAGTCCTTGAAAAATTCTTTGCTGATAACACCATCAATATGGATGAAGTCGCCAAATTTAGCTCTTCTCTCCTTAAATTAATGAACTGGATTCAAGGTATTCGTTTTCTTTAGAAATAGCTCTTTAACATCCCCATAAGGCTTGATTGAGATCCATAAGTTCATTAGAAAATTCTATGTGTCGGTCCTGGATGATGAAATATTGGATGAAGATGAGAAGCATTTTGCGAGATACATGGATCATTTACAGTTGAGAAGTTACTTGGCAATTAGAGCCATTGAAAAATTCCCTGAAACCTATCATATCAAGGCCAAGGCTCTCATGGAAAATATCCCTGCTGAAGAAGAAGAGGAGGGACAAGAGGGAGAAGAAGGAGAAATTGAATATAGTCAAAATCAAAGCCAGAGCCAACAACAAGAATCTGAAACTGTAGGCATTTCACTCGATCCTATTCCAGAATCTGAAATCCATTAAATAATAATAAGGAAACTCATTTCATAAATTTTATTTTTGTCAATATCTATTATGATAAAAAGAGATAACTAATACTCAAGTTTTCCTTATAAAAATTTTTACTGATTTAAGAATTTATAAACAAACAATTCTCATTATGCATCCTCAGCATTTTCAGGGACTCTATATTTAAATTTATATTTCATACACTTCTCAGCATCAGGCAAAAACTCCAAGATTCTGCACACATTTGGTTCCAACAAGCCAAATCTTTCTGTGCCACTGATGGTAACTTTTTGCTTCTTCACGTCAGCAATATCATTCACCTTATGGCAGATATAAACCCAGCAACCAGTACTGGAATCTCTCACAATTGGATTATCAGGATCTTCGCTTGAAGTCACTCTATACAATGGCTTTCCATCTGGGCCTTCCAAAATTTCGTTGGTATACTGAGCTCTCTTTCCCTTTTCAAAGATACTTGCATAGCTTCTGATACTTTTGAAACCGATAGGGAACAGATTGTGCTCAGAATGATAGTTGGGATTAGTGTTAATGACACCACAATCCAACAAAGTTAAACTTGGATTGATTGATAAAGGGTAAACAATGTTTCCTTCATCATCTTTGTTCAAACTAAACTTTTGCTTCTTTCTTGTCTCATCCTTCAATGGCTTATCTGATCTTCTCTTCTTCGATGCTATGGGAATAAGAATTTTCTCTTTTCAAAATTTCTTTTTACATTGTTGGTTTAAATAGTTTTTAAAGAACTCCACGATGAAATCCAATCTTTGGACAATTTTTTCGCTGGTCATATCAATGGTATCAAATTCATATTCTTTATTTCCTGCGATCTTGTCAATGTTTGCCAAACCATTATCAGCCACATACAACAAGATATTTCTATCATGAGTACCAGGATCATAGTTTTCAGGGACAGCACCAAGCTCATCACTGGCTAATTCTTGGGTTGATTTCTTTAATTCTTCGATGCTGTTTTTGATAAGAGACATTTTGTTGGAAAGAACGGCCTTTCTAATAAAGTAAAGCGTATCGTAATTTTTATTGAATCTTTGAGCGTCTTCCACTGTCAACTTCAAATCGGCCAGCTCATCTTTTTCAAATAGAGAACTAGCTTTGGGATCTGGGTTCACAACTTGCTCACATTTAATTCTGATTTTATCAGCAAACTTTTCAATTTCAGTAATATTCTTGTTGGATTTCTCCATTCCTGGCTCCTTCACAATCTTCTCACGTAACTCCAACCAATTTGGTTTGCCTTCATTATTCAAGGGAACTCCAAAATCACTCAAAAATTTGAAATATAATTTCTTCTCTTCAGTATCCCATCCTTCTAATTCGGCTTCTAAGCGTTCATCAAAGTTCAAGTCTTCTTCCTTTTGTTCAAACTTGGCAATTTGTTGAGTCAATTTCTTCAATCTTCTTGTTATGGTATCTGCATTTGGAAATTCTGAATAAGTTCCAGCTATCAAAAATCAATATACAAACAATTTCATCAAAATCTTACGTTTATCAAGTTCGTTGAGGCTGTATTCAGGATCATTTTTCATGAGATGATAGTTGGCATAGCCATATTTATAAGTGCCTCTTAATAAATCCATATCGTGCTTTCTCGTCCAAATCACAGAAGGACGTTGCCCATAAAAGATTGAACTCGACATAAAATTCAAAAGGTCATTCCAATCCACTATTCACATTATGATTAGCTTTTCATAGAAGAAATTACTGTCTTTTGATTTGGGGTTTCCACGTCTCCTTTGGTCTTCCTTGAATTTTTTTATAATAAATCTCACTCTATACAAAAGTTGGATTCTCTTTGCCCAAGGATTTGCTCTTTGTTTCAACAAATTTACATCCCAATCCTCTTTATCGAATATTAAATATACGATTCCCACAAAGCAATATCATACTTGAATTCGACAAGATGTAGGGATCTCCAGGATATTCTTCCATTATTCCATCCAAATACTTTTTCAAATCATCTTTTTCAAACTCCAAGTTCTCAGCTACAATAAACGGATAATCTATCAAATCTCTCCATCCCAAATCTTACTGATGCATCTGAGGAAAGCGTTAGCGAAGCCTCTCACTTCACTTAATGATTTATCCTTCAACTTTCCTCCAATTTGTCTGGAAGCTTCTTGAATTTGCTTCCATCTGCCATATCCGTAAATCAAAATGAATTTCTTTAATTGTTCTTTATCGTCAGCACTCCATTTAGAACTCAACAGCTTATCAGTACTTTTGTTCATTGAAGCTAAGGTTCAAAATATTAGCTTTTTCTCTCTTGATTAAAGAATATTACCGAGTTTGGCTGGAGTCATGAAACTATCATGCATCTTTTTGAATGAAGAAATGTTTCCAGTTCCAGGAAGAAGTAAATAGAAAACGAGAGGAACCTCAGTATCATCAGTTGGGAAATAGATCTTTGAATAATTATTCAATTTTATCTTATATTCGTCTATTCAAATTATTCTCATTGCTTCACAAAAAATGGTCATTACCATATTTCTCAATATCATTTGGAGGTTTAGCAAAAAAGTCGCTAATCACATCGTCAGCATTTTCGATTCCATTGTAGAATTTATTATCAATAGAAACTCCTCCGAAGGGAATAATATAGAAGCTCTCTTCCTTTTCATCATAACTCAATAGGCAATGGCAAAGGGCGCTAGGTAAATCATCAATTATCGCGAAAAAGAAGTTATTGGTACATTCCGTGACTGTCTGAAATAGCAATGCTTTCATATCCGCTTTTCAATTCATCTTTATCTCGTCTAACTTTTCTGCAAATTTTGGTTGGGAGCTATTCAAGGGTTAAAACTGAAGATGTTTCACGTTACATTCTGAATGTAGAAGGATTCTCCATTGAGACCTTGAAGCTTTGCGTAAGCATATTCCATTTTTTTAAAACACTGACAAATCTTTATTTATAACTCTTTATTGATAAAGCTGTCACTTTTAGCTTGAAACCAAAATTTAAAAACAAAAACATGATACATTTTGATTTCCCATCCTGGAAACATGAAAATAACAAAGAACCACTTTCGCGTTTCATCTTCATTCTTCTTTCAAAATAATTTTATTTATGAGCCAAGTATAATACTATACTTTATACTCTCAAGGCCTCGAGATGGATGTAGGCTTCCTATACTAAATATTTTCCCAAAAAATAATCAGTTTTTAGAAAAAATTGTCGTTCAAAGCTTTGGGCTCATTTTTCTTCACAGAATCTTAAAGAGATTCCTTTTTTAAAGGAAAAAGAACGAGAAAAAATTTCCTCTTCATATCACAAAAAATTTACCAATTATGTAAGTTCACCAAACCCAGCATTTTTGAGTTTTTTGAGGAAATATGGGTCAAATTGAAATAGAAATTTATTCACATTCTCTCTTCCTTCATTTTCACAAAATTCGTAATTTCATTTTTTCTTCTCCTCAAATGTATTGCCAATAGTATAATAAAGTCTCAGAGAATAATCCAAAGTGTTTATCCTCAATTATTTAATTAATTTACAGAATAATTTAATCAAGCTCAGATTGATCGTTGATAACGGGAATTAATATGAAAGAGACAAATTTGTTAAACTGCTTTCAGTGAAGAAGAAACTTTTTCTTTACTCAAGTTATTTAATGAAAAGATTACGAGTTAATAATAAAAATCATGAAGATAAGTAACCTTTATAAAAGAGATATCATAACAAAGACTGATATAAAAAGTAAAAAAACCTTGTTGATGAAAACCGACAAATAAGCCATTTAGAAGCTTCATTTATCCAGTAGTTGTCTTTGTTATCACTACTTAAATAATAATTGCAGAAAGTTGATGAATGTGTTCAATGTGTAAGATTATGATGAATTAATTATTTGCTATGTCCAAGCTTCTAAGCAAAGCCAGGGTAGCCTTTCGCTTAATCATCATCCTCTTGTTGTCCTGGTTGCTCTTCTTGGAAGACAACATTTGTCTTTCTCTTCAAATAACTATCCAATTGTCTGAGCATGAGAGTTGGAGATTGCTCTTCCTCGTCAGTATTATTTTGGATAAGTCCAGTGACAACGTTCCACATGCCTTTCAGATATTGAGGGGGAAGTCTTCTGATTCCGTGCAATATATCTTCCTTTTCTTCAGGAGTTAAAGGTTCTTCATCCCCCAAGTTATGATTCATCAAGAAATCACCCAGATCTTCTTGCTCAGGGGCATCATCAAAATGTTCGGCAAATTCATCAAAATCACGTTGAGCAGTCTCAAGGGAACTAGCAATGGCATTAAAAAACTCTTGATCTTCAAAATGTTCCATATTGTTTGAGCTGGGATTTACTGTTAGTGCTGAGATTAATATTTAAATTTAATTAACTAATTATATATATAGTTTTACAGGACTGTATAAATAGGCGGGCTCCCTCTCTTAAACATCATAACTGCAAAACTGTAGAGCTGATCTCATCTTGTCAGTTTTTTACCCGCACTGTATTTCAGTAAAAATCAGCAAGAATCACCACATCATCTTGTTCTCCTTGCCTCTCAAATCTGACGATATCCTCTCAATTTATGCTAAGCTTAAGAAAGTTTCTGAGAACGTCAGTTTTTGAGAGATTTTATTATAACTTGGGCAAAACAAAATATATGAAGTCTCCTCAATAGAATTTTCTTGTATTCAGAAAGTTTACTTGTCAAGTCAAAACATTGTTTAACGTGTCCAAAAACTTTTTGTTTCATTAACCTAAAATGTGCCTTTTCAAGCGTTTCGTTTTATTTTGCGCAATTATTCACAAGAGTTATTGATCACGATGATGTCAAAAAATATAAATTTCTACTCAATCGATAAGGCCCGATCAGAAAGAATTTTATTTTTCCTGTCGTACTCCTGACATAATTTCCCAGTAACGATTATGATTTCGACCTGAAGGCTTCCCTTTCCTTGACTTTCTCAAAATTTCAATATCACATTTGTTATTCCCGCGAAAAATTTTAGAACTTTTACGAATCGAAAAATCGATTTAATCCAAGTTTTGGAGCTGCTTAAAACTATAATTTCATTTGAGTTTAATACCCATTAAAGCCTTAAACTCCCCTGCCTTTGTTTTTTTAACGATGAATATTTTGAGAGTATTATCTTGAAATAAATAAATGAAAGAAAAAGAAAATTATGAACATCAGCGATATTAAAAAAATATAAAAGTATGTAAAAATGAAGTCATCTCAATAAATATAAAACCGTCTTTTTAATAAAAAAACCTTGAATTTTTCACACCAATAACACTAACCACTCAAGATCAATAATTTTTTTCATTCAGAATTGATCTCCACATTTCGTATTGATTTTCATTCTTTTTTGGTTGAGGTTTGGATTTCCTCATAACTTCACTGATTTTAGGTCCTTCTTGCTGTAAATTATTCAAAATTTTATGAAACTGGTCCAACTCTTGTGTCTTTTCTGAAAGAATTTTCTCCAATTCTCTATTTCTCGCTTCTAATTAGAATTAATGAGATTACGAGTTAAACAAATTATTTACCAAGAACACTATGGCTATTATAGTCAGAAATGGTATTTTGATTTTTGGCTTTTTGATCATTTTGTACCAATGCCTTTTGTAAACAGCTTGTCATTGAAGATCTTCTTCTTTGCATAAAATTTGGTTCAAGCGTTGCCTAAAAATCCATTAAAAACCCTTTTCCCAACTCTAATTACCGTTTTCTGTTTATAATAATTGACTTTAGCTTTATTGACTTCTAATGAAGTGACATTATCTCCTTGCGATAACTTCAACTTTCTTATCTGTTCTCTATTTGCTTCAGTTTTATCCAATAACTTTTGCATTGTGTCTTTCAAAGTCATTATCACTGACTCTTCATCCTTTCTGAACATCGTACAATTAATTCCAAGTTCACTCAAAAATGCAGTAGAATTTGCCCCAGAAGCAGCTAATGACCCTCTTCTTTGGCAACTTGTACTTCTCAATTGCGAAGTCATCAAAGTTGGACCTTCAATAGCTGATTGATTTAGTCTATTATTATATCTTTCTCCTGACTTGCTTCTTCTTATTTGGCTATTTGATAACTTTCCTGGCGTTCTGCTTGTACTTCTTGTTTTCTGCTGTTCCTTAGAAACAGCCCTTGCTCTATCTTGGCTGCCATATTTCTTTGTGGATGAACTCAAAGTCATCGTATCTTTCACACACTTATTAAGTTGAACAAAATTCTTTTCCTTTTCTTTTCGAGACTGGCGAGCCGGATAAGAATTCTGTGTATTTTGAGCCCTAACTCCTTGAGAAGTCTCAAGAGTCATACTCGCATCTTCTGGCTGATTTTCTTTATC
>Ga0182738_1002697_pt1 | contig 20915 bp, 15 predicted proteins | sample eDN5th30CBELigMG_FD_128876 | JGI IMG/M metagenome (GOLD analysis project Ga0182738, IMG submission 128876) | Enriched Miracle-Growth compost microbial communities from Emeryville, California, USA - eDNA 5th pass 30_C BE-Lig MG (version 2)... ... | reverse complement strand
CGGCCAGAATCGAACCACTTACTGACGGTGCGTGGCGCGACCTTGCAAATTTTTGCAACTTGACCAGTAGTGAAGATCGTCCTCATTGCGGGCTCTCCAATCACAATCTGTCTGGGTCGGAGCTTCTTTGCTCCAGATCTTCACCCCTAGATCGACAACATGGCCGGCTCTCCTAGCCCGTGGGTCCATGGCATAAACCAGCGTCGGCTTTCGGGGTCTTCGACTCAACTAAAACAAATTCACCAAAGTCATACATCTGCGCCAGCACAGTGCCGTACTTTACGGACTATGACCCTGCTGAAATGCATAACTTCGTTGTGGTCGAGGGGAGTCCGCCTGTTCAAATCAATTGAACGCGAATCTCAAAAGCTGGTTGCCACCCTGAGTCACGCAGAAACAGTTGACTCAGCACGGTCGCGACATCTTGTCGCTCACGCGCCGTCGTTGTTCCAAGCATGATTCCCCCCGTGAACCCTTCCGAACGACAAACATGCATCATGCAGTCAGCGGGACGCTTGTTCCCGATTCGTCCGGATGAATTCACCCGACTTACAATTTCGGCGTGAACCGAGCATCAACTTAAGCCCGTCTATTAAGACTTACCGAGGAATCAACAGGATTTGTCAAAATCCACACAATCGATTGCTCTGGATAAACTGAATTCAGCAATTCTGCTGTGCGATTTACGGATTCTTCAGAATTTCTGGAACATCCCACATTATTTCGACATGTTTCCTTCGTTTCGCACCGCACAACCAAAACAATCCCCACAAGCGTTGCAAGTGACACATCTCTTATAACTGCATGGCATTGCGCGTTATTGCCGCAATATCGTAGACAATTCGCGTAATCGGAAAAGTCAGCCAAATATCACTTTCTTACGCTGTCTCGTTTGACATTCAATGCTCCCTAAAGTACCTAAAACGTTATAACAGGTCTTTTCCGGGCACAACGACAACAGTCTTGGTACTGTTTCTGGAACAGAGGTTGTCCCAGACGGTCTCTACCGGGACTGAAAAGATCACCGTTCGAGTTGGAAATCAAAGGAGTTTTAACGATGACGAAGCGAGTATTGAGTCTGGTTGCAGTCGCCACAATCGTGGCCTTTTTTGCCGCTGACAGCGTAAACGCCGGCCTGCTGCGCAATCGCCAGCACCGCCATAAACAATGTCGGAACACCTGTGCAGCCCCTGTCAGCCATGCTTGCAGCGCACCATGTGCTCCCGCTTGCAGTGCTCCTGTTTGCGGCTCGGCATGTGCTCCTGCCTGCAATGCTCCCAGCGCTTGCAATGCCTGCAATGCAACTCCCTGCGTAGGTGGAAGCTGCCCGGCGAACCAGGGCGACGTCAAAGCTGCAACCCAACCACACGATGCTCCAGCCAAGGCCACGACCGACGCTCCAGCACCTCCCCCGGAAAAGCCGGCAGCTCCTAAAGCTGAAGCTCCAAACGCCGAAGCTCCGGCTCCTGCTCCCAAAGCTGAAGCTCCAGCCCCCAAAGCTGAAGCTCCTGCTCCAAAAGTAGAAGCACCGGCAGCTCCGGCCCCAGAAGCCCCAGCACCAGCTGCTCCGGCTCCAGAAGCTGCTGCTCCAGAAGCCGCCAAGTAGTTTTATCAGAGCGCATCGACCGCGTTCCGCCAGGCGGCGTGCGCGGGCACAGGCGAGAGCAAGTTGCTCTCGACGCGAAAACATAAGGCCCGCAGGCAGGACGTTTTCGCAATGGCAGATCTGAATTGAAGCAGACCTGAATTGAAGCTGTGAGATCGCAGCAAATTGACTGGACCCTTTTCGCATCGTCGTGAAAAGGGTCTTTTTTTTGCGCCTGTGTCGAGACTGTGGAAAAAGGGGGAAAACGATCGTGGACGAAACTCTGACTGCGGCTGAAGTTGCTTGTACGCTCCAGCTTCCCGCCGGTTCTGGTGAAATCACCTTGACCTGCTTTCTTACTTGTGCAGAATAGACGATCGTCTCTCACTTTCAGGAGACGACATTTTTACCGCCAACAGGATGTCTGGCGCATCAGTCAATACTCAAACTCTGAGAGGGCATTCACCCGTATTGGTGCGTTCTGCCACGCAAAATATGGCAAATGTTCGTCTAAGAACCCCTGACAAAACGTGCAGCGAACTTGCTCGCGGAAAGGAGATTTCCCTTGTCGGGGAGGTTTTGTTCGCGGCTCAGAATATGTCCATCGCGGGCCCGGATGAGAGCAATTTGCTCGCATGGTTGTCTGATTGAATGGTTGTCTGATTGAACTGCAAAGGAGTGCATTTCTCTTGAAACCTGTCCTCTTCGCATTGACCTGCATCGCGGTATGTCTGCTGCTGTTACATGCGCAGTCAAATGCTGATGGACAACTTCCCGAGCAACTTCCCGGGTTCGCTCATCAGGTCGGTCTCATCGACATGGCTTATGTCTTCAAGAATTCCGCGGAATTCAAGTCTCTGACCGATGAACTTCAGCAGGCGATCACAAAGACAGATCATGATGCGAAAGAGATTGTGGATCGCATTCGACATTTGCAGTCTCAATTAAACGCCGGCCCTGCCGAACCGGGTAGCCCGGAGTATCAGAAGCTGGAAGACCAGATTGTCCGGGGCAAAACAGAACTCGAATCATTTAAGCGTGTCGCACAGCAATCGTTTCTGAGAAAAGAAGCAGAGATCTATAAGTCAGTCTATCTGGAAGTGGAAGATGCTGTCGCCCGGTATGCAGCGTACTACAAGTACACGCTGATTCTGCGATTTGATCGTCAGGAAGTGACTGACCAGGATGACCCTCAGGAAATCATGAATGGGATGCATCGGAACATCGTTTACTATCGCGCTGGTGATGACATTACAGATCCCATCCTGAAGTTCCTGAATGATCAATGGTCTGACCAGACTCATCGTGATCTGAAATCTCAGACAGGTGATCCCCAAACAACAAGTCAGTCCGGACGTCAGCCACACGCTCAGCCGGCATTGAAGGAATCTTCGAAAGAATCTTCGTCCAGCAATCAGAATTTGAAACCGAAAGAGACGAACTCTTCCCGGGGTGTAAAAATGCGTGCAGGGCACATCACGCGTTGATCTCTTCAACGCCAGTCAGACCAATGCGTCTCCACGCACCGCTTTCGATCTCATTCACTTGAACATTCAGGCGCCACCATGTCTTTGACGACTCAGCGAACACAACAGACCCTGGCACGCACAACTTGTGTGTCTGGCTTTGGGTTGTTTAATGGCTGTGATGTCACGGTCGAATTTTGTCCGGCCGACGAAGACCACGGCATTGTCTTTGAACGGATTGATCTGGTGGAACGCGTCCGGATTCCAGCCCTGATCGATTATGTCGTGCCGCAGAATCGTTGTACGGTGATTTCCCATCAGGGGGCCAGCATCTCTGTCATCGAGCATGTCATGGCGGCACTGGCAGGGTTGCATGTTGATAATTGTCTGGTGCGGATCAATGCTCCCGAACCGCCGGGCTGCGATGGATCTTCGCTCGAATTCGCAGAAGCAATCCTGCAGGCGGGAATTATCCGGCAATCGCGTCCGAGACTGTGTCTGGATGTCTGTCATCCGGTGACTCATCTTGAATCCAATCGCGTGGGAATCGCTGTCCAGCCATCTCCAGGGAACGATTATCAAATTGGTTTTCTCCTGGACTATGGCCCGGGGCCCATCCCCTTTCAGGCACTCAATCTGACGCTCACTCCATCCATCTTTCTGGAACAACTGGCCAACTGCCGCACGTTCGTACTGCAATCCGAAGTCGAGCAGCTCCAGGCAGCGGGTATGGGCCGCCGGGCTACTCCACAAAATGTGCTGGTGTTCACGGATCATGGCGTGCTGGAAAATTCGCTCCGCTGGCCGGACGAGTGTGCCCGTCACAAAATTCTGGACTGTGTGGGTGATTTTGCACTGCTGGGCTGTGATCTCGTCGGACGATTTACCGCCAGCCGTTCTGGTCATCGACTCAATCATGAAATCATTCGTCAGCTTCGACAGGCGAATCTGCCAGATGTTTTCCCAACCTCTTCTTCAGTAAGTTTGCCTGTACCTGTGCCGATGTCGGAATCTCTCACTCCTACTTCTCCGATGATGCGGCAGTCTCCTCATTTCAAATCACCTCGGAACAGTTCCAGCACCGCCCCGATTTCGACGGTCCGGGAATGATCCTCACATCCTTCCGATCTCTCTCCTATGTCAACGTATATTTCGCCTCTTGCACAAGTGGAGCCCGGTGCGCAGCTGGGCCACGACGTTTATATTGGCCCCTTCAGCCTTGTTGCCGGCACGGTTCAGCTGGGAGATGGTTGCAGGCTGGAAAGCCATGTCGTGATTGTTGGTCATACATTCGTCGGCTGCCGGAATCGATTCTGGCAGAACGCCGTGATTGGTGCTGAACCACAGGATTATAGCTATCATCCGGGGGCTCCCACACGGGTGGAGATCGGTGATGACAACCAGTTCCGCGAAGGGGTCACGGTCAATCGTGGTGCCGAAAAGGAAGATGGCTGTACCCGTATCGGAAGCCGGAATCTGTTGATGTCCAATGCCCATGTGGCGCATAACTGCCGACTGTACGACAATACGATGCTGGTCAATGGCGTCCTCCTGGGGGGACATGTGCATGTGCACGACCGGGCGATCGTCTCTGGAAATTCCGTAGTTCATCACTTTGCCACAATCGGGACACTCGCGTTCGTGAGTGGTGGTTGCCGGGTTCCTACGGACGTTCCGCCTTATATGATTGCCGCCGGGAGCGATAATCCCGAGGTGAAGGCGGTCAATCTGGTGGGGCTGCGCCGTGCGGGAATCAGTGAAGCGGCCATCAGCGTGATTCGCCAGGCTCATCGCATGCTGTTTCGAGACCACCAGTCACTGGATGCCGTGCAGACTCATTTTGAAGAAGAACTCAACGGGCAGATTCCGATCGAGTTGGCCGCGCTGCTCTCCGCAATGCGGGCTCAACGAAACGGAAAGATGGGACGCGCCCGTGAAGCGGTCCGCGATGCCTCGCCGCATGACATCAGGAAGGCCGCATAACGCACAGCCTGTTGCCGGTTGTATGGCAGTCGTTCCAGGTCTGTTCAATTGGAGAAAAGAATTCAGATGGCGGAAATCAGAAGCAGAGGTTATGAGAATTCAGCAAACGAGGTGATTTTCTGACCACTGATCCCTGGCTCTCCGCCTCCACGGCATGCCAGACTTGGAAGTACGATAAGACATCATTCAGGAATGTGACCTTCAGCAATCTTCTCCGCAGGAATCGCTGAAGGAAGTCTCAAGGAAAGGGACACCATGCAGATCCGCTCGGAAAAACTCAATGTTGCCGTCGTAGGAGTGGGCGCGCTGGGACGGCACCACGCTCGTATTCTCTCTCAGATGCCCGATGTCAAACTGCTGGCAGTGGCCGATGCCAATCAGACACAGGGTGAAGCAGTGGCTGCCAGTTGCGGTTGCGACTGGACCCCCGACTACCGCACATTGTTGAATCAGGTTGATGCGGTCTCCATCGTTGTCCCCACGAGTCTGCACCGCTCCATTGCGGAAGACTTCCTGTGTCACAGCATTCCTGTCCTTGTCGAAAAACCACTGACAGCAAATGTGGAAGATGGCAGCATCCTGGTGCGTCAGGCACGGGAACATGGTGTCTCGCTGCAAGTCGGGCATATTGAACGATTCAATCCGGCATTCGAATCTCTGGCCACTCAGGTCGGCAATCCCAAGTACATCCGTGGTGAACGGATCAGTCCGTATGCGTTCCGGTCCATGGATATCGGAGCGGTCCTGGACCTGATGATTCACGATATCGAACTGACGCTGGCGCTGACGGGTGAAATGCCCGTGCGTGTGGAAGCCTTTGGGACCTCGCTGGTCGGCGGGCACGAAGACTGCGTCCAGGCACGTCTCGTTTTTCCAGGCGGATGTCTGGCCGACCTGACAGCCAATCGCGTGGCCCAGCACTTCTCCCGGACCATGCAGGCATGGTCGGATCAGGGGTGTTTTACCGCGGATTTTACAGCCCGGACCGTGACCGCCCTGACTCCCGGTGACTCGTTGCGACAGGGGGCGCTCCCCTTTCATCTCGTTCAGAATGGAACGTGCACACCTGCGGAACTTAAGCCGGAAATCTTTGGCCGGTTCATCCAGCCGACAGAAACCAAAGGCTCGGATATCGATGCCCTGACAGCTGAACTTTCCTCATTTATCAACTGCGTCCGGACGGGAGAAACACCGCGCGTCAGCGGCGTTCAAGGACTGGCAGCATTACGGGTCGCAGACCAGATTCTCACTTCCGTCGCCGCTCATCAATGGGATGGCTGCACATCGGGCCGTTGCGGTCCCAATGCTCTCATTCAACACTATTTGCCGACCACGGCAAACCAGACAGCGAAGGATGCTGCATAAAAGGATGCCGCATAAAAGTAGAGCAGGTGACGCTCGCCCGCGCAGCGCGTTTTCGACTGGTGAAACGCAACTCGACGCGCAGCGGAATGCGGTCGATGCGGGGTTGGTGTTACGGTTCAGTTTCAGGGTGCATCACTTCAGGGTGCGTCATTGCGAAACATCCTCCGTTGTCGGACTTGACGTTAAGATCTATCCGGGTTTTTAGAGTTAATAAAGCGATATGACTCTAACGCAACTCAAATTTCGGATAGAAAAAACGTGAAGTGAGCGACAACGGAGCGGAATCGCGAGAAACCGGCCCGAACCCCAAGCTCCGGGGCAGTACTACATCAGGATGCCGAGGGCGACTCCCGCCAGCATCACCGCGACGGCACTGACCATCCGCCACATGCGTGCCGGTTCATCCGATTCTTCATCGGCCAGAGCAGCATGATTGCCAATCCCCTGCCAGAGCATGGCAGGAAGTTTCATGGTCAGGTTCCCGATCACCATCCATTCCAGAAAACGTGAGACCTGTGCAGCAGCCTGCACTGGTAACAGGATGAAAACCTGAATCATCCCTGGAAGATAAAACTCGGACCGTGACATCCGCTGTAAATTTCCCCAACGGTTCGCAGCAATTCGGCCACCTCCGGCGGCATCCGGTGCTGCCGGCCAGGTGAACGCGGCCACCAACCCCATCAACATGAGCAATCCCGTCACGAATGGAAGTTCAACCACTTCGGTTCTGGCAAACTGGAATTTCTGCGGACCGAACAAGATTCCCAATAACACCAGTACGGTCGCCATCATCACCCCCACCCAGCCAGTCGTGGACAGGCCTGCCTGCGGTGTGAAAAGTGCTGCAGAAGATTTTTCCGCGGCCTGGGGCTGGATTTGAATTTCCTGAAACAATACACGCGCGACCAGGACATGACTCAGCAGAAATGTGCCGAGCAACAATCCGCGATTGACTCCCTGCAGTTCCTGGCTGTGAAAGAGCACTTCCCAGATTTGCTCTTGTCCAAAAAGGCCCAGAGTCGCCAGCCCGGCGATTAAGAACAGCATGTACCGGGTAAACTTCCAGTTTTCGTGTCGCCCGCGAAGTTGATTCAATCCAAGTGCAAAGATCCCCAGCAGCCAGATCAGAATGCAGGTGAACGCCATGAATCCCGTTTGTTGAGAGGGATCGATTCCCAGCCCCATCCAGACCAGAGACAACTGTGAAGCACAGGCATGCACAAGACGGACAGGCCCCCGTGAGCCGCCCCAGGCCATCAGTGCCAGAAGGAATGCGGACAACCCACCAAGCCCCGTGAGCATCAACCGGAGTTCTGCAAATCCAGAGAGTAAGTGAGCCCAGCGAAAAAGGATGACCATGGCTGGGCCAAAACCGAACGCCATGATCCAGGCTGCGTCTCGGTAAGACTTCGTGACAGGGGTGGTCCAGCTCATGAGCGGATACAAACCGCAACGTAAGATCAGTCCCCCCAGCAACAGCGACAAGGCGGGAACGCACAGAGCAATCTGTCCTTCAGAAAGTTGGGCCAGCAGTTCCGGATTTGATGCAGAAATCAGATCAGAAACCGGCAGAATCATACTCAGGCCGGTGAGCCCCAGTAGCCAGAGCAGGTCTGCCACCGTCAGCCAGACGAGACAGGCCGCTGCCCCTTTTCCCCGAAGATTGTCGCTGGTGTCTCGCGCCAGAACCAGTGTCAGCATCCATCCGGAAAAAGCCAGCAGGCCCCATTGCACCCAGGCATCCGCTGTCAGGGATGCCCACTGAACTGTGGCAACCAGCAGCAGACCGGACAGGGCTTCACGGCGAAACGTCTCCGGAAATGTTCCGGGAGTCTGTGGCCAGTTCAACAGGAGCAGAAGAAGTAGTGTCGACAATGGCAGCCAGCACAGCGTGATCGCATCAAACAGCCCCAGTTTTAAATGGATCACTGCCAAGATCAGAGGTGAAACCGATGGGGGATTGGTCAAACTGGCCTGAAGGAACACAAATGGAGCAGCCACGCAGATCGCGACACAGAGAATTCCCCATAATACCCCACGATGGAAAATCTGTCTGAGAGTCACCCCCGAAAGCAGCGTCAAAAAGGCAGCCACGCACAATGTGCAGGGAACAACTTGTGTCCATGTCAGCGAACCCGGCGGCAGTTCCATGCTGTTCCTTTGACACATCTTCCGAAATGATCACGGCTTGAGTCTAACGCCGAACGGAGATTTCGGCATCTCAACGCATCGAAAAATGCGACGCTGGGAGTCGGACTTGCATCAGGAGATTTGAGAGCCGTGAACAAAACCTCTCAGGCAGCGGAAATTCTCTCTCCGCGAGCAAGTTTGCTGCAAGTTTTGTCAGGATTTCTTAATCGAGGCGGTAAAACGAATCATGAAAACGGTGAATCATGTGGCGGGGCTGCATTCGAAGCGACAATGACATTGGTGAAAATGCAAATGTTCGCAAGAGATCTCGGATTTTTTGTTTCAGCAGCAAAATTGCTCTCTTTTGGGGCCGAAATGGAGTGACTTACATGAAATTTACATAAATTTGAAAACTTCTCTGCTGCGAAGAGCCGAGTTTTTCTGTATTATTGTTGCCCCCAGAGGTCCATTTCCGCTCTCCAGCTCGAGAGCCCCCATGCGACGCGAGGGAAGTCGCGTCAGCACGCTTGTGGTTGCTCCCGGTGTCCTCCGCCTGGATGGATGCAGTTTGATTCTACCCCACGCGGTCAGAAATGAGACGTTCCACATTGCGGAAGAAGTGAGCAGAGGTGCTTGCTTTTTGTTCCCGGGCGGGACAGATCACCAGATCGAAATGACCATCAGGGCTGATCATGCGTTTTGAGGTGCTGTCACGGACTGCTTCTCAAAGATTGAACTTGAAGAGTTGAGCCGCAAGGGTTTCCGGAACTGCTGATGATTAAAATCAGTGGTAGACCGGCGAAAACTCTCGGCAGATTCATTTGCTGGAACTTAACGGATTCGCATTTATGCGTCGTGAAAACATTCGAAATATCGCGATCATTGCCCACGTCGACCATGGGAAAACCACGATGGTGGACGCCCTGCTGCGTCAGAGCGGCCAGTTCCGGGATTCCCAGCTGCAGGGGACCTGCATTCTGGATTCCAACGATCTGGAACGAGAACGTGGAATTACCATTCTCTCCAAGAATGTGGCTGTGGAATATCAAGGAGTGAAGATCAACATTATCGACACTCCGGGCCACTCCGATTTTGGCGGAGAAGTGGAACGTGTGCTGAAGATGGCGGATGGTGCACTCATTCTGGTGGACGCCTTTGAAGGCCCGAAGCCGCAGACCCGCTTCGTGCTCAGCAAAGCCCTGGAAGTGGGGCTCAAGCCTATTATCGTCGTCAACAAGATCGATCGCCCGGACTGTCGGCCGGAAGACGTCATCCTCGAAACCGTGCATCTCATCGAAGAACTGGGTTACGAAGGATCGCTTGATATTCCTTATATCTATACGAGCGGTCGCGGCGGGTTTGCTTCACACGATCCCAAGGCAACCTCTGGTGATATTCTGCCGCTGCTCGATATGGTTCTGGAACATATTCCCGGTCCTATCGCAAACGTGGACGAACCGCTGCAGATGATGACCACGTCGTTGTCCTGGTCAAACTATGTGGGTCGTATCTGTATCGGCCGCATTGGGAATGGACAGGTTCGCCCTGGCATGAAAGTGGCCATTCTCAAAGCGAACGGCGCCCAGAAGATGGCGACGGTGGAACAGGTGGAACTGTTCGACAGACTTGGCAAAGTGACCGCTGAAGTCGCTGAAGCTGGAGATATTGTGGCCTTGACCGGGCTGGGTGAAGCGGAAATCGGAGATACGATTGCCGATCCCGCCAGTCCAGTGGCTCTCCCCCGAATCACGGTGGACGAACCGACACTCTCCATGGTCTTTACAATCAATTCGTCACCGCTGACCGGGCGCAGCGGCGGAAAATTCCTCACCAGCCGGCATCTGCGAGAACGTCTGCAACGGGAACTGCAGTCGAACGTGGCCCTGCGGGTAGAAGATGGAGATTCGAAAGAAACATTCCGCGTTTCCGGCCGCGGGTTGCTGCACTTGTCAATTTTGATTGAAACGATGCGGCGGGAAGGCTTCGAAATCTCTGTCGGCAAGCCCGAAGTGATTCGCAAACAGATCGACGGCAAATGGCACGAGCCGTTTGAGATTCTCGAAGTGGATGTTCCCAACTCCGACGTGGGAACTGTGATTGAAGTCGTGTCGACACGCAAAGGGCAGATGACCGATCTGATCGGTGGTTCGGGAACACACTCTCACATCGTTTTCAATATTCCCGCCCGTGGTTTGATCGGCCTGCGAACCCGGTTGCTGAATGCCACCAAAGGCGAAGCAATCATCCATCACCGCTTTGACGGTTATAAGCAGATGGAAGGAGACATCCCCCGACGCAAAAATGGCGTGCTGATCTCGCAGGATGATGGCAAAGTGACCGCCTATGCCCTTTGGAAACTTCAGGAACGGTCCGAGTTGTTTGTGGCTCCTGGAACGGATGTCTATGAAGGAATGGTCGTGGGGGAAAACTCGCGCGACAACGACATGGTGGTCAATCCGGTTCGTGAAAAGAAATTGACAAACATGCGTGCCTCCGGCTCCGATGAAAACATCATCCTGGCGCCGCCACGCGATATGTCACTGGAAATGGCATTGGAGTACATTGAAGCCGACGAGTATGTCGAGGTGACTCCCAATGCGATTCGGCTGCGGAAAATCTGGTTGAAAGAGACCGACCGAAAACGGAGTCATCGTGTCGCGACGGCCTGAACTGAAGGCAGCATGACGTCGGTCAGAGAATAGAGGAAAGAGAAGAAGAGGATCGTGGAAAGTGCATTCACTCCGCATCGACCGATTCATCGTTTCGCTGTCGTCCGCAGCGAAACGATGAATGTTGGCTTCTCTCTGCGAGTCTCCATACAGACGTCTCCACACAGGTGATGGACAAGAACAGGCGATGGACAAGACGGGATGAATGCGCCCTTAGTGCCTCGTCTACTCTAAAAATTGGGGTTCACCTAGATCGCATTAACCCCGCATGGGCCGCGTCCCGCCACGCGGCGAGTTGCCTTTACATCAGTCAAAACGCGCGCTGCACGAGCCCAGGCCAGAGCAACTTGCTCTAAACGCAAAGTCCGACAACGGAGGACGTTTCGTGATGACGTACCCCCAACCCAAGCCTTGACAGGGCACTAATCGGCCACTCCATCAGTCGTTTCGTCGTTCGTTTCATTGGCGGGCGGTTGGATGCTGCGGTGTGCGGAAGCAGGAAAGACCTGTCGGGCAAATGTTTCCAGATGAGCATAGGTATCGCAGAAGCAGCTGTATTGCATGCGGCGACGGATCTCTTCCGTCAGGGCCTTGCCGCTGACGACGAGGGCGATGTGATTTTCCCGGGTGAGTTCCGACACCCGCGAGAACTCGTGCAGGAACTCGTCGACATTGCGGATGATGGAAAATGTCAACCAGCAGAGTTTGGGCCGCATGTCGCACAAAGCCTGTCGTAAGGACAGGAAAGGGAGCATGGAGCCCAGCGAACAGGCCCGCCAGCCATTCTCCCGCAACACCAGTTCCGTCATGGAAGAGGCCTGCGTCGAGGGATCGCCTTCGATCGTACCGCCAATTGCAATGGGAGCGTCTACAAGCATTTCCGGAAGCCCGCGACGGACTTCATGCATGAGACGATAACTCAGCTCGCAGGACCGGCGTTCCTGATAGACTGAAAGTTGTCCGCTGGTGCTTTTGGAACAGATTTCATCGAAGATACAGGCCAGCACTTCATCACAGATGGTGCTCATTTTGTGGCCGGCCAGATACAGATTCATGACGATTTCGACGCAGACCTGTTCGTCTCCCTGCACCAGTGCATCCACCAGCCGTTCCCGCTCCGCATGTAATTTGCGTTCGCGCCCCCCTTGTGTCGCAGGTGGCAGACCGAGTACTTCCGGGTTGATGAGCTGGTAGCCGGAATTGCGCAGAAACGTCAGCACGCCGTTGACGGGCATACGTCGATGTCCTCCTGCGGTTCGTACCGTGGGGATCAGTCCTTGATCACACCAGCGTTTGAGCGAGGATTCACTGACATCAATGGCTTGCGCCACCTGTCGAGGGGTGACAAGATCTTTCACAAACGGTGCCTGCAAAACTGCGATAAATCGGAGCGAACTGTTTTTGTGCTTCATCCGCTGCTGCTGAATCAGCTTCAACATCTGTTGGAACAAGCACTTCGGGTTACAATCGGCAATCATGATTCAAACTGGAATCACTCCATATCGACTCCCCCAAATTTCATTCTAGAACATTTGCAGCACTCTCCAAGTTATTCCCGGGAACTTGTGCCATCACAACTGCTTGATGACGCAGCCTGAAATGAGATCAAATGAGCAGAAAATCCGGAGAAAAAGCGAAAGTCCGGAGAGAATCCACCCGTCCACTGGTGTTTCCGCAGCAACTGAAATAGAGTCGATACGTTCGAAACAGATCTGCTGCCTGTCAGTCCGGCATGTCGGATCTGTTCTGACACGATTCCAAGTGATTCATCCTGTCAAAATCTTCTCGTGACCAGAGAATTTTGATCGTTATGTACAGAGTGCTTTGTCAACTCTAGAAATCAGGGAAAGTCTTGTGCGCCAAGTCCGACAACGGCGGGCGTTTCGCGACGATGCACCCCCAAACTAAGCCGTCACACGGCAAGAGGACGTTCCATGCCCGCCGAAGCGGAAATTCGTGATATTCTTGGCTCCATTATCGAACCGGTCTCTCAGGAGCCGTTGTCAAAACAGAAAATGCTTTCCAAAGTGGCTGTGGAGGGGGAGACATTGCATGTCACGCTGGAATTACCCACCCCCGCATATCCTTCACGAGAGATGCTGACACTGCTGATTCAAACAGCGGCGAAAACGAGCCTGCCGGGGATCACATCTGCTCAGATGCAGTTCGATGTTGTCACAAAGGGGAAGAATGCCGGCGGAAATATTGGCCTGAAGGTCAAAAACATTATCGCTGTCGGTAGTGGAAAAGGGGGGGTCGGAAAATCGACAATTGCCGCCACCCTGGCTTTTGGTCTCCAGGAATGGGGGGCAAAAGTGGGCCTGATGGATGCCGATGTCTACGGCCCCAGCGTCCCTCATCTGGTGGGAGCCACTGGTCAACCCGCGATCAAGCAATATCAGACTGCGGACGGCCGGACCTTCGAACGGATCGAGCCGATTGAAGTGGACGGACTGAAGTTGATTTCCATGGGATTCATGATTGATCCCGATCAGGCCGTCATCTGGCGCGGGCCCATGTTGCACAAAGCCCTCAGCCAGTTTCTCCAGCAGACCGACTGGGGAGAACTTGACTACCTGGTGATCGACATGCCACCGGGAACGGGGGACGTGGCACTCACACTTTCACAGATGGTCTCCCTGGCGGGAGCAGTGGTGGTCTGCACGCCGCAGCAAGTGGCCCTGCTGGACGCGGGGAAAGCCATCACCATGTTCAATACCGTGAAAATTCCGATTCTCGGTATGGTGGAGAACATGACCGGGGAAATCTTCGGGCGCGGGGGAGCCAAGGCCAAAGCCGAAGCCATGAATGTGGAATTCCTGGGAGAACTCCCATCGAATGCCATCATCCGCATCAAGGGGGACGAAGGCAAAATTTCCGAACTCTTTGCAGCAGACAGCCCCGTGCGCGAACAGTTAATGGAAATCTCCAGCAACATCGCCATGCAGGTTGTCCGGCAGATTGCAGAAAGCCCCAGCTTGCCGACGCTGGAATTGCTGTAAAACCTCAGGAGAAGTCCCGGTCAGGCAGAATGCCTGTCCCGCTTCTGCCAATGAAACAGAAGCCTCGAGTGGGCACAGGCATTTCTATCTGTGCTCTTTCTCGACAGGCCGTAGAGCAAGTTGTTCTGGTCTGAGCCTGCGCAGCACGCGTTTCGCCTGATGAAAGGCAACTCTCCGCGTGTCGGAGCGCCGCCTGTACGGGGTGAATGCGCTCTATACAGGATGCCGCAAACAACGGGCGGCATTCAATAGCGACCCCATTTGTTCGGTCTCTACCCGCGTGAGCAAACCGTTTGCTCGCGTCAACAATTCTGGAGAGATGTACCAGCGACCGAGAACGTCAAACAGGCAATCCGTAGCGGTTTCAGAAATCCCATGATCCCGTTTCAGCGGGACGGCTTCCAGCGGAGAAATGTCCTGAAACTGACTCAGCAGCAGGAACAGACCTTCATGTGAAAATTTCAGATGCAACTGTTGCAGTTGATCCGCCAGTTGACCGTTCAGAATGCTGCTGCAATGAATCGGTCCACGATTCAGAAATCTTCGGGCCACATCCGGTTCAGTACGGATCAGCCGGGCCGCCGTCTCGCAGGCGGCGTAGACCACGCCTTCATCCAGTAAATTTGCGGGTTGCAAAACAGGGGTGATGTGCCGGGCCCAGGTGTCCATCAGCAGGTCCAGTTGAACTTGTGCGGGAACGTTTCTGAGAAACGGGACTTCCGTCAGAAAACCAAAATTGCGTTCCGGGCACAGATCCAGCTGGACGGCCAGTTCCAGACGCTCCCGCGTGTCCAGACATGCCAGACGGAACGCGATGTAAGTCAGTTCGGTACGAGCCAGTGAATGGGGGGCAATATTCAGCATGATCAGCATGCTGGCAAAGTTCATGCCCACTTCTCAACACTCTTTTTGGACAAAGTGACAAGTTTTTACAAACTTCGACGTGACAGGATATTACAGCTCGTTCAGATTTCGCAGCTCCCATTTTGGGAGATGTTTTTGTGTTGCCCCCAGTCATCATGACGCATTCCGGCAGCATGTCTGTGGTGAAAAATCAACAATCGTGACACGCTTCACTTGTAAAGAGCCGATTTCCTGCAAGAAGAAATTTTGATTCGTCAGACTGAAAAACTCGGCTGGGCAGAAATTGCCGATGCGGATATAAACGCGAAGACGAGAGCAGGTTGCTCTGGCCCATTTTAGGGACGGGTTTGTGACCTGATCGGTCGCATCCGGCTTTGTGATTGATTTCATTGACTCAGAAAAAGTGTTCTGCACGTGAACCTCCGGTCCGGCCTCTCTCTGACATCTCTGATCCTGCTGGCAGGATCGGGCTGTTTGAATCCGGCCACAACCCGGCTGCCGACCCTCTTCACTCATGAGAGTGCAGAGATGCAGCGGCGGGAAGCGCAGATTCAGGACCCCTATCCGGATGCCACGGTTGGCCCGCAAACCGGATTCCGCCCGCTCAATTTTCAGAAACAACGCTCGGAGCCCCAGCAGTCAAAGGATCGTTTTTACTCCGGGTATCTCAGAAATCAATTCAATGCCCAACCGACTCCGCAACCAGTGGGACCGGGGGCCTATGGACCGGGAAACTATCCCGGAGCGGTGCAATAGCACGGGCATGATTTTTCAGCCGGTCATTCCAGGTTGGATCGGAGAGAGACGTGACGGTCGGAAGAAAGGAGGAAAGGGAAGAGCGGGAAGGACCAATGTCACCCTGTCCTTTCTTCCCTGTTCTCTTTACGCCACTTTGAATTAAGCTTCCAAGTCACCATGGCCCCAGCGAGAGTTACCTGTCCGAATTCAACTTTGCCGTGATCAAACTTCTCATTGTCATTCCCACATTGGATCAGTCCGGAGCGGAAAAGCAGTTTGCTTTGCTGGCGAGTCGCTTGCCCTCCACGGAGTTTCAGGTTCAGGTGGCGGTCCTCACTCGTGGCGGCCCTTTTGAGGCCATGCTGCAGACCAGTGAGATTCCTTATGCCATTCTGCAGAAACGCTGGCGTCTGGACCCGATCACCGTTCTGAAAGTACGCCGGGAGATCCAGAAATTTCAACCTGATGTCGTGCTGTCTGGACTGTTCTCTGCGAATTCCACTGTTCGATTGGCGACGTGGGGCATGACCCGTCCACCCGCCATCATGATCTCGGAACGATGTGTCGATTCCTGGAAATCCCGCTGGCAGCTTTGGCTGGATCGGCGGTTGCAACAGCGGACTCAGCAACTGGTGGCCAACTCCGCCAGTGTGCGGGAGTTCTATGCAGACACAGGCTTTCCCCGGGAAAAGATTTGCGTGATTCCCAATGGAGTGGCTGTTCCCGAACGTCCAGCCATGTCCCGTCAGGAATTTTGCAGCCAGTTGAAGTTGCCTGCAGATGCCCGCCTGAGCATGTTTGTGGGCCGTCTGGCAGCACAAAAACAGCTGAAATGCCTGATCTGGGCCATACAACTTTTGCGGCAGTCCGATCCACGTGCTTATTTTCTGATTGCGGGTGATGGGCCGGAACGGGAAGAACTGGAATTCTATGCACGTGATGTCGAAGCGATCTCGCACGTGCGATTCTTAGGACATCGCCCCGATGCGGCAGCGTTACTGCATCATTGCGATGTCTTCTGGCTGGCGAGCGTTTTTGAAGGGATGTCGAACAGCCTGATGGAAGCCATGGCCTGTGGAAAGCCTGTCATTGTGAGCGACATCCCTCCCAATCGGGAACTGGTCCGGCATGGTGTGGATGGTTATCTCATCAATGTGGGGGACAGCGCCGGGTTTTCACAGTATTCCGAACGCCTCTTTCAAGATGATGCTCTGGCAACCCGTTTGGGGGAAGCCGGTCGCTCCCGAATGGCGGAAGAATTTTCGATCGAAAAAATGGTCCAACGGTATGCCGAATCCATCCGTCAGGCGGCGTCCAACCGTCAATGCGAACAGGGCGAATAAGAACCCCTGACAGAATTTGCGGCGAGAGCCAGGTGCTCTGGCCAGGGCCCGCGCAGCGCGCGTTTCGATTGATGAAAGGCGACTCGCTGCGTAGCAAAACGTGGTTGATGTGGGGTGAATGCGATCTCATACACGAAACACGTGCTGAGCGGCCCCCGGTGAGAGGCATTTGCTCTACCAGATGGCAATTTCGCTCTCCAGTTCCAACCCATGTTTCTCGCGAACCCGGGAACGAATCAGATCGATTAGATTCAAGACATCTGTGGATGTCGCTTCGGGGTGAGTAATGATGAAATTGGCATGCCGATCGCTGACTTCCGCTCCTCCAACGCGGGTCCCTTTCAGTCCAGACTGTTCGATCAGAGCCCCCGCACTCAGGCCGCGCGGGTTTTTGAAGATACATCCGGCAGACTGGAAGGAGAACGGCTGCGATGACTTCTTGGTAATCCACAATTGCCGCATCCGCCGGGTGATTTCATCCGGGTCACCCGCTTTCAGTTCCAGCTCAACACTCAGAATGACAAGATCGTTGATGTCACTGAACCGGTAGGCGAAAGAGAGTTCATCCCCGGTCCGGGAAAAGCGTTCTCCCTGGCTGGTCAGGACGTCAATGGAACGCACAAAGTCTCCGATTTCTCCTTGCCGTCCCCCTGCATTCCCTTTCACAGCACCTCCAACGGTGCCGGGAATTCCCACCAGCGTTTCCAGGCCCGCCAGTCCGGCGGCCACCGAGGCGGAGATGGTATTGGACAGCAGTGCCGCCCCCCCCGCTCGCACCATATTGCCATCCACTTCTACACTGGTGAACGCCTCGCCCGTCAACTTGATGATCAGCCCGCTGACACCTTCATCACGGATCAGCAGATTCGATCCCCCCCCCAGCATGCGGACCGGAATTCCTTGTTGATCGGCAGCTTTGACGAGTTTTTCCAGTTCTTCGAACGAACAAGGCTCGGCATACATCTGTGCCGGGCCACCCACTTTCAGCCAGGTGTGAGGAGCCATTGGCTCATTCAGCCGGACCAGGTCACTTAACTCGTTCAATGTCGTCATGATGAATGCGGGACAGGCTTCCCGCTCCCAAAGTCAGAAAAACAGCATCCATGTTCGCGTCAGTCTGGACTGTTCTCCAAACTCGGTCAAGAGCCGAAATCAATGAGGCTGGAACCGTGATCTTTCCCAGCAGTTCCTGGGAGAGCCGAAATTGCTCTTCCCCGGCAATTTCCCGGGCCGCATAGACCGGCAGCAGATAGACCCGATCCGCCAGGCTGAGAGCCGCTGCGAAATCTTCCAATAGTGCCGACGTCCGTGAGAGTTGGTGTGGCTGAAACAGACAAATCAGTTTCTTGTCAGGAAATGCGGCTCGTGCCGCGATGAGCGTGGCCCGGACCTCCGTGGGATGATGTGCGTAATCATCCACAATCCGGGCTCCCCGCCATGTTCCCAGAATTTCAAATCGCCGACGAAGTCCACGAAATGCACGTAATCCACTGACGATCTGCTCAACCGGGAGTCCCAGTTCACTTGCACAGGCGGCGGCTGCCAATGCGTTCTGCACATTATGCAAACCGGGGACAGCCAGCCGAAATTCTTCTGAAATCACCCCGGAATGCTGCAGACAGAAAGACAAACCTTGCGGTGCAGGCCGGCGGTGCACCGCTTGCCAGTCTGCGTGCGAGTCGACCAGTGAAAACGTGATAATCCTGCCAGTCAGCCCGTGAATGACACGCTGCGTTGTGGGACAATCCGAACGGACGATCAATGCGCGGCGGGCGTCGCTCAGACAAGGAGGCTCGCTTGAAGCAGAGGATGCCATCCTGGTTGCATCAATACTGGCTGTGCTGACATTGGTTGTGTCGCCGCTGCCGTCGCTGGTTGAAAAACAAGGGTGTAAAGCATGCATGGCGAATTCGCGATAGGCAGATTCGGCATCATGCAAGGTGGGATAACAATCGAAATGGTCCGCTTCAATTCCCAGGAGACAGGCCAGATGAGGACGCAGATTCAGAAAATGACGCCGGAATTCGCAGGCTTCCACGATGAGCGTACGACCTGTCTCTGCCCATCCACTGCGCCCCTGTTGAAGGCTTTCACCACCGCAGAGCACCGATGCGGGAAAGTTGGCCGATTTCAGAATCTGCCCGAGCATGGCCGTGGTCGTGCTCTTGCCATGCGTCCCGGCAATCGCCACCGCGTCGAGAGACCAGGTGAGCTGCGACAGGGCTTCTACATAGGAGAGAGTAGGAAGATTCCGCCGGGCCGCTTCCATGCGTTCTACGTTTTGAGGTCCCACAGCCGGGCTGTAAATCAGTAATCGGAGCGAATTCGAAAGATGTTCACAGGCGTGTCCCGTCTGGACGTTCACCCCCAATCCGGCCAATGATCGCATGACTTGGGGATCAGGATCTCCATCACATCCGCTGACATGCCAGCCGCAGTCCACCAGGTATTCCGCCAAAGCCTTCATGCCCGCACCGCAAACCCCCACAAGATGCACCTTTGCGGGAAAATCGGTCGGAGATGAAAGAAGATTGGTCAGCATAAACGGATGGAATCAGGAAAAGAGATCGAACGGAGGTGCACCGGGATTTCAGAACGGCATCATAGAAAAAGTGTGAAGAAAAGATGTATCATAAATACTGCAAATTGTTTGCAACGGAAGAAAGCAGCCATTTGACGCCGTTTTCGAGACCGACTACGATACCCGGTTCCCCCCTGTCGGCGATTCCGAGGGTCTCATCAAGGGAAACCAAGGGAAAATGTCGCTTGAAAAGAGAGTGAGGGGACGGTCGTTGCGTGAACGCAGCGTCGGTCAGGCGGAAACAACCGTCTGATCCTTGCGAAAATTTGATTGAATGGCCACGGAGCAGATGCTTCGGCCATGCCTGAATTGTTGGAGACGTTGTCGTGGCTGAGATTGTTGTCAAAGATATTCTGGAAGCAGGGGTCCATTTCGGTCACAAGACCAGCAAATGGAATCCCAAAATGCGGCCGTACATTTACGGCAAGCGTAACAATATTCACATCATCGACCTGAAGGAAACAGTCCGCGGACTGGTTCGCGCTCAGAAGTATTTGCACAAGGTGGCTGCCCAGGGAAGCCTGATTCTGTTTGTGGGAACGAAACGGCAGGCAGTGGATACCGTTCGACAGGCAGCTGAAGCCTGCGGCATGCCTTACTGCACCGAACGCTGGCTGGGTGGAATGCTCACCAATTTCCGGACCATCCGTTTCCGCCTGAAGCGTCTGGAAGAACTCGAAGCCCTGGAAGCCAGTGGCGAACTCGCGACTTATTCCAAGAAACAGCAATCCCGTTTACGCCGCGAACTCAATAAAATTCGCCGTAACCTGGGTGGAATTCGTGAAATGAATCGCCTGCCGGAAGCGATCGTGATCGTCGACCCGAGCAAGGAACACAACTGCATTCACGAATCCAAGATCCTGGGGATCACCACCGTAGCGCTGATCGATACCGATTCCGATCCGGATACCGTCGACCTGCCGATTCCCGGTAACGATGACAGCATTCGCTCCATCCGAGTGATCCTGAGTTATCTGTCCGGAGCCATCACCGAAGGCAAAGCGACCCTGCCGCAGAAAGCAGAAAAGCCCGCCGACGACGAACCAAAAGCGGTCGGTCGCATTGGCTAGGAGCCTGTCCGAGCACTTTGAAGTCCGCACCATGATGAGGGAATTTTTGAAACACAGAGGGACAGAGAACACGGAGGCACACAAACCTGATCTCTGTGTCCTCCGTCCCTCTGTGTTTT
>Ga0182738_1002695_pt1 | contig 20920 bp, 19 predicted proteins | sample eDN5th30CBELigMG_FD_128876 | JGI IMG/M metagenome (GOLD analysis project Ga0182738, IMG submission 128876) | Enriched Miracle-Growth compost microbial communities from Emeryville, California, USA - eDNA 5th pass 30_C BE-Lig MG (version 2)... ... | reverse complement strand
TTCTTTCGGATGTGATGAAGCTATTACTAGGAGATGCGAAACTTCTAGTCACTTTATTTGCTGATGTGATTTTTGAAGGAGAAGCTTCGGAGCGGGTGTTATTTGTAAAGGGAGATCTCTCTTCTTGTTGTTGAACGAGAGAAGAGCGGCTGTTGTTAGCAAGGGGAGATCGGTCTTCTTGTTGCTGGACGAGAGAAGAGCGGCTGTTGTTAGCAAGGGGAGATCTATCTTCTCGTTGTTGAACAAGAGAAGAGCGACTATTCATCAAAGGAGAACGATCCTGTTGTTGAATGAAAGGAGAATGATCTTGAACAGGAGGAGAAGCGATTTTTCTGGTGGGGGAAGCGGTTCTTCTTAAAGGGGAGGCTTCTCTTTTAGTTGAAGAGTTGAAAATTTGAGAGTCTCTTTCAGCCTTTTTGGGGCTTTCGAATCTGCTTGAAGCATTTCGTCTATTTGCAGTAGCCTTGAGAATTTGAGAGACAGGTTCCAGGGTTTCAGTAAATTCTGAAAAGTTGATAAGTCCATCATCATCTCTATCAATTCTTCTGAGGATTGCGATGATTTCTTCATCTCCAGGATAGATGGCTTGATTCTTGAAAAATGCTTTGAGGTTATCATAATCAATGATTCCACCAGAGTATTTATCAATACAAGCAAAAGCAGCAGCAAAGCTAAAGTCAGTAGATTCCAAGAGTTCTTTCTTGTGGTCATCAAGATCAATGTAAAAGTTGATTTCCCTATCAATGACTTTAGTGAGAGCATACTCAATGTCATCGGTAAGATATTGATCAGGAGCAACCTCATAGTTTGGTCTTTGAGTGGTGATAGCTCTGAGAACAGCGTTTTCCATCGTAAGGACTGATTGAAGGAATTCTTTGTATCCTAAAGCCCCATCGCCATCATTATCATATCTTTGAATAAAAAGATGACAATTTCTTTCTGTATGATGAACTTTATTGTCAGCAAGGAACTTCATGACGTCTGAAGCAGTGATAACTCCATTATCCAGACGATCTATTCTCTTAAAAGCTGCGTAAGGTTCGAATTCTTCTTGTTCATTGAGAATCTGTCTGATAATTTCGATTTGACGTTCTCCTTCATTAAGAACCAAAAAGAAATTGGCCAACTTGTTTCTTGTGAGATAGGTTAGCATTACGGGATGAGAAAGGTTTAATAAAAAAATTTAGGAGTTTGTTTGGGGTTTTTTAATTATAATGAAGCGAGAATTGTTAATTCAAATAAATAACTGATGAATTATGTAACATCATCATAATGATGATTATTTGATACAATAAATTCTTATGTAGGCATGCATCATCATGGATGCAATTTCACCGTTTTATATCATCAGAATTTAAACCAGACCAAAATAAGTCTTTTACATAGAAAAAAAATCTTTCAACAACATAATAACAATACAAGAATGATGATACAAGGAGAGATTTATGAAGCAATATTTGAATCAATATAATTGAGAAGAGACTTATTGAACTTATTTCTATTATAGAAGCGTTTCTTGGTGTTGATATCATCAACCCGAAGGATTGACTCATTTCTTTGTATTTTGGGTCTTAAAGTCCAAAGTGGTCCAATAAAACTGCTTGACTCGAAAAATACTTTTAACTATAAGAGAGGTGAGCTTTGAAGAAAATAAGATTAGAAAATACCATTTCAGGAAGCTCTTTTGGGAGTTTGACCTCGTTCTCAGTCGGGAGTGGAAGTGGATTGTAACTGTTGACATGATCGCTTTCATCCTCATCTTCGTTTTCAAGGCCAGCTGAGCCAACTTGGACCTTTTTATCATGTAATCTGGTTTTTTTGGCTCTATTGATGATATATATTCCCATTAAAGCCATAAACATCTTAAAGTTTTCAAAGTCCAATCCTTCGTCTGTGGGAGAGGTATAGTCAAAATAGAACTTCAGTGCTTCTTTTTCGCATCGATGAGGAAATAGCCCTGTCAGTGAAAACATCTCAAATGCTTGTCCAAATGGCATAATCGGGTGTCTTGCTTCTTCACTATGTGAGAGAGGTTAATTACATCTTTTTAAAAGGTTGATGAAGAGTCTTACAAGGGGAGTCTTTCTTCTTCAAAGGAATCTGCAAAATTTGTAAAGAGGAAGTTTAAGACAGGGTTGTATTCTTGGATTAATTTTTGGATAGCAGGTTTTTCAAGTTTTATGTGATCTGGCAATGTGAATCTATGGACTTCGCTGTGAATGAATCGATCATACATCCAAACCAAGAGACCATCGCCTGCTTCATCCATATTATCTAGTACACGAGATGCAAGTTCATTGCTGTGATAAACAAGCTGAGAAGCTTTTTTGAAGCATTCAATGAATTCGACAACATTCAAGGTATCCTTTCCACTATGATCGGTTCTCTCTCCAAAGATTTGATAGATTTGGTTGAGATTGATATACTCTGGGAACAATTTGAGCTTTTTGAAAACCTCCTTGAATTCGTCTCCATTCATCTCTTGACGATTTTCCAAGATATCTCGGTGAGAACACATAAAATATATCCTTCTGAGAATCCTTAGACACAAAAATTCTTTAGAATCTCTTCTCTAAAGTGAGGTGGTTAATAATTTTGAAAAGTATTTTCTCTATACTTCATTTCTGCTTTTTTTGAATGCAAGTAAGTATTCAAGAATTTCCAGATCGGTTCTTCTCTTTTGTATGAGTTTGCTCCTTTCTTTGTTGATATCCATTGCCACTGTCGAATGAATGTAAATATGCGGAATAAAATGTCTGTTGGTACTTTTGATGAACTCCATTTTTTTCTTTTTTCTTTCGAGGTCAATAAAATACATCTTTTGTGATACTCCACGAGATTGTTCTCTATTCACAGGATTCTTTCTGATATGTTTGGAATAAAAATATTCTAGAGAGATGCGTTAAGAGGGTTGAGTCAATTCATGAGGCTCACCGTCATTTTGCCCTTCACTGTTGTAATTCACTTTTAATAAAGGAAACTTGTCTTTATTTTTTTGTATTTCTTGTTCAATAATTTTGTTTTCCTTTTTGTACAAATAATCCGTATGCATTTCTGTGAACTAGTTAGTAAGATCGCCACATAAAGTTGTACCTTTTAAGAGACTAACGTCGAGAAGTTTATCTCTTTTTTCTTCATTGAAAAGATTGGAGACAATGATTTCTTGATTGGAATCTCTAAATTTGGATCCATCAACTTTTTTCCTGATGTTTTCCACGACACTGTTTTGATTTGCTGGAAGGAAAGAATTCATATCTTCTTCAATTTTCTTTTTCATATAATCATTTTTAAGCTCTAATCCAATACAATCGAGGATAGCTTTAGGTTCTATTGAAGGAGAAGTTTAGGATATTTATTTCTCAAATGCATTTGTTTGTACTTTCGTTGACAAGGTCAACAATGTCAATTTTTGGTTGATCAGACTGCTTTCTCATATGACTTCTTTCAATTGCTACGATCAAATCTCCTGTTTCGAATTTTTTCTTTTCGAGAAAGGCATTTAACGGATCTTTTCTGAGAGTAATGAGCTATCAGGATAAGAAATGTGGATTTGATGAATGTTACATCTTGTTTCGTTTTTTCAAGAAGTTCATCTCTACCAATTCTGTAAACTCCATCTAAAGAATTTGTTGTTGTGAAGAGTAATTTGGAATGTTTATACCCAGATGTGCTTTTTTTGGAGTTAAAAAAGAATGGTTCATAGGAGACTTGTTTCTTTCAGAGTTTCTTGAAAGAGTCGCAGAAGCTCTTCTTCTGTCTTTGATACTCCTTGGTTGCGACATAGTTTAAAATTTTATTGTAAATTTCAACTTTTTAGCATGTTCAAATTAGACTTGAATTAAGTCTTTGACATTTGAGAGAAGCTGGAGAATGATTCAGACTTTGCAAATGTTGAAAAGCCATTCAAAAATATTTTGAAAAATTGTTTGATTTAGGATAGATTTGCTTATGAGAGATGGATGATGAAAGATAATGTTTCACAGGACGATATTAAATAAATATCGATTATGGATTTCAATAAATTATTATGCATTTTATTTTCAGATCATAAAAATGAAGGGGAGAGATGGATATGGAATTATTCACCCTTTTTCATGTGAGCAAAGAGATTTTCTCTGAGAGAAGCAGTGATTTTTTCATTTTGTTTATGACCGGCTTCGAATCTAGTTGAGAAGGCAATCTAGAAAGGTCAGAGAGGCTAAAAATAAGAGGAAAATACTTCTTTGGTTTTTCCAAAATAGACGTTTTCAAGGTTGGATCTCAAAGAAGATTCAACTTCTTCAACAAGTTTACCAATCCTGGCCAAATGAGTTTCATCGGAGTCGTCATCATGGTTATAACTCTCTTCTCTCTAATTATTTTTGTTGAGAAAATTTCATGATTCAGAATGAAGTGTACTTGTTTAGTGAGGTTTCCTGAAAGGACAACTTCTCCAGTTTGTTCGGTGTTCATGGTGATCTCAAGGACAACAGTGGAAGTGATTTTATAGATTTGCTTATTTCTTCCTCCAGTGCTATCTTGCTTTATATCAAAAACATTGAGAGAATCCCAAACACCCTTGGTAACTCCCTTGATTTTTTCACATTCTGAGATTCATTATTGAGCAACAGGAAATATTGAATTTATTTGGTACCTTTTTTGATGAGGACACATCCAGCGAAACCACCATCTTCTTTATCCCAGAAAAATGTGTTGACTATACCCCCTTCGTAATATCTTTTTGGAATTAGCGAAAGCTGATTGATTGTAAGAGTTTACAATTTCAAGTATTCTGAGAACAAGATTTGAGCCTTTTCTTCAAGTAATCTAATTTTTGGAGAAGGAAGGACGGCATCATCCAAAGGAGGATAGTATGTGTTTGTGTAAGGAGATCTGGAATTAAAGTTGAGTTAAAGCTTGCGACGAAAGTACCTGTAGCTATCACCATCTCTATTGAATTCTGATTTGAAGAAATGCTCTCCTTTTTGAGTATCAAGTTCCAATTCTAAAAGAGTGGTTAAATTGCGACTATTGGATGGGTTACCGAGCGGTTGATCGACTCTTTGGAGGATTTCGTCTTGGAGTTCTGGTCTCAAAGTAGCGACGGCAGCGATATTTTGACGAATTTTGGAAGGAGGAAGTCTACGAAGGATGTTTAAGGCAGGGATGATTTTTGATGAGCTTTCCATGATGATATGATAATAAATCTTATTTGACTTTATATTTGTTATTAAATAAGAAATATTGATAAATTGGGGATTTTTTATTAGAGCTTATTAGAGTTGTAGTTAGAAACACAAATAAGAAAATGAATAAAAATCGATTTATGAAATGAGCCTTACAAAAATTAAAAAAGGCATATTTTTGAGAGGATAAAATTTACAAACAACAAAGTCTCGTTTTACATTGACTAATTACCATGATATTTACATAAACATTGAAAACCACCACTTATGACATGACTTGATGGAGATCATCAAGGAGTTGCATTTCGTCATTTTTGCAGCTCTCAGGGGCGTTTAAATCAAAGATGTCCATCATTTCAGTTTTTTGTTCGTGGAACTTTTTGCTCAGAGCTTCTTCCTCTCTGAGGTGACCTCTGAATTTGTGGAGTCTTGATCTCAACATGCTGATCATTTCCATTTTATGGGCGAGAATAGCATCTAAGCTATCAACGTATTCATCGATATCTGAAGCAGGCTTATCCACTTCATTGAGCAAAACCATTTCCTAGATAAATTGATAAATAAAAGAAAGCAAGAGAAAATCTACTTGTTTGACACAGTCAACGATGTCATCAATGTGTTGTCTGTGGGTCGAAATAACCTCCTCTTCTTCGCAAAGAATGATATTTATAAGTTGTTGGTGTCTTTGATTGAGCATAATTAAATCTTCTTCATTCTTAATTTTCATTTGCTCAATTTCTTTGACAGGGTTGTGGGCAAGGTTGTTGCCATAAACGCCGTTTCCATTTTGTTGGAATTCGGCATTGACAATATTCTCTTTTCCATTTTTAACCGCTGGTTGAGGATTAACATTTTGATAAAGGGAGGGTTGGTAATTGTTGATGGGGAGTTTATTCAAGAGATTGGCTTGCTTTTTGGGAGTGTTGACGACATCCTTCATCAATTTATTTCCATTGACAGGTTCTTGGTAATCATAGGTATTTTCAAAGAGATTTTGAGGAGGTTGGGCGTTCATATAGTTGTTGTTCATTTGATTTGGGAAATTGACTTGCTTTTGTTGGTTAAGTAAAAGCTGGCTTGCAAGTTTATTTGAATAAGGAAGTTGGTTAGCAGCATAAAGAGGGTTTGGTTTGCCAGATGAGCTTGCTGGTCTATTTTTATTAGTTTGTGGCACGGGCGTGGGCATCCATTCTTGTGCTGGTTCTTCATCATCATCCTTTTTGATTGCAATTTTTGTGGCATTTTCTAGAAATTTTTAGAACACTTTGGACATAAATATATCAAAATTACTGTTTAATCTTGGAAGCATTAATTGTTGAGCAAGGAGATCAACTTGACTTAAAGCTTGTTTTTCTTCAGCAGGCTTTTTAAGTTCTTTAACTCTATCGGCATATCGGAGAGTATTGAGAGTATGCTCGCATGCAGCAGAGGAAGGAGAGATGTTACCAATCATGAGAGTTTTACAGTTGCCAGTGAATGAATCTTTCAAGACGAGAGTGAGTTTGCTTCCTCTGAAAGGAGTGTGTTTTTTGTCTTGATCAAGAGCTCGGATACATTCCTTAAGGGCAAGGAGAGATTTGTTGATTTCAGCACCATCCATTCTTGTTTGTTTGGTGGTGTCAACGACATCAGCACCTCTTTCTGAACCGGCCAAATCGATGAAGGACATTTTACCAAACATCTTGTTGCCTTCCTTGAGTGAAATTTGCAAGATAGCATGAGATCTTGAAGAATCAAGATTTGCAGAAGTCGAAGCTAGAAAAGATTAAAAAGACATTCACGACTATGCTTCTTTTTACCAGTGGTTCTCACGGAGTTACCAAAGTCAATGATTTGCATCAAAGATTGAACATTTACAACTCTTTTTTCAGAAAGTCCGACAATGTTGACATTTTGCTTGGCATCTTCTCTGGCATGTAAAAGTTGTCTGTCATTGAGCAAATCGTGGAGTTTGCTACAATAGATTTCGTAGAAGGATACATAGACGCCGAGGTGTTTGAAAGCAGGCTATTGGAAATTATTCAAAAGAAGAATGGGAATATGCAAACTTGTTCGAGAAGGGCAAAGATATCTTGAGCTGCCAAGAGGTAGAGACCTGGGCAGGTGTTTTGTTCAAGAGCGGAAGTTGAGTCGCCCATCATGGTATAGGTTTTTCCACTACCAGTTTGTCCGTAGGCAAAGCAAGTGACCTTTGCTCTGTTGAAGAGAGCATCAATCAAAGGCCTCAAAGTTTCAAAGTATATCTAGAACGGGAGGGTTAGTTTTTCGTGGCATGAAATTTTCTATACTTGTTGGTTAGTTGCAGTTTCGTCGAAAGCACGATCAAAGTTGAAAGCATGTTCTTCAATATACTTTGTGAGATCGACTTTAGTCCTGAGCGATGATGTTTAGAAGGAGGTTTGAGGAAAATTGAGTTTACTTGGTTTCACGCACAACTGTAGTTTGAACGCCTCTGATGTCAACAATGTCAGCGTCGTTTCTTTGGAGTTCCTTTCTACCAAGAGGACGTTTTCTGATGGCGACCCTAATTTTGGGGGTGTTGTCAATGACGTTCCAGCAGTTGTCTTCAATGTTCATCTTTGAGAAAATTTTTGTTTGTTTGTTTGTTTGTTTGTTGTTAGAAATTACTTCCCTTGAAATTTAAAAAAAAATTACTTGCTCAACTGTTTATAAACAACTCTGAAGAGCGAAATTAAACTCTAATTAAAATTAACAAATCAAGACACAGCAAATAGGTTGGACTCTCAACTATAAAGGCGGCAATAAAATCATCCCGGCACATGAAATTTAGGCCCAAAGGAAGGGAGAATTTTTTTGTTTCTCTGCATTTTTTCGCTCCAGAAACGATAAATAAGACTCTTCTCCTAGAAAAATCTATATTCGTTAATAAGTTGAAATTTCTAACGTCCAATTTACCTTTGAAAAAGATATGTTGAATAAACGGGTGAGTATACTCAACTTGATTTATGGATTCATGGACTCCTTTTTGGGGGTTGGCTTCTGTTGAATGTCACAAAAGAGAGGCAGTTTCAGAAAATATTGGTTCTAATGTTCTTAAATTAGTAGTAGCGAAAAAAATCCGATGTTTCGCGTTTAAAAAAATTCAACTTTCATATTAATTCGATTCGAAAATTCAAAGAATTCATCGGAACTTATTTTGAAGAGGTTTTTGAGGATATAATACAAATTTATAAAATAAAAATTGACGACAACGACTACTCAGTTAATTTAAATGGAAAACGATGAGAACAGGAAAATATAAATTTATGATGTTTCAAGTTTAACTTTATAAGGCACCCACTGGATATTATCTCGAATACATTCAACTCCAGGTCTTCCTGCATTTTTGAAAAGTTGGTCAAGAACAGCCTTATCTGTACAGATATAATAACTGCCTTGAGTATATTTGATCAGATTAAGTCTTTCCTATGAAAGATGTTAGATTTCCAAAGATTCTATGAATTTACCAGGACGTAGATGATATCTTTTTCGTGAATCATTGTTTCTTTGGTGATATCTTGGATGGAATAGTTGGAATCTGGGTTCTCTCGCATGAAAGTAATGATTCTTTGAGTCCACCAAGAAATATAACTCTCTCTTCCAAGATCAGACAAAGGTCTTTCAGGGGTTCCAACTTTCTTTTCGATGTAGGAAAGTTCGTAGGAGAAGGTGATTAACAATTTTCCGTAGCCCTTACGTTGGTGGAATGGGAGAGCAAGAATACAAGCCAGGTTGTATCCATTTGAGGATTCTTTTTCTTTGGAGAAATAGCCGACGATGTGATTTCCAAATTCATCATTTTCAGTGAGAACGAAGTACAAGAAGGGTTCAACATCATAGTAAAGCGTTTTATGATCAAGAAAGAGTTTAGCGAGATAACTGAGGTTTTCGCAGTAAGTAGGATTTTTATGCCCGTCAATTTCAAACATGGAGTTTCTTCCGTGTCTATATATTTCATCACCAGGTGGATGGGTAAGGTCACAATTCTTGCTGTGTCTCAATAATTCTTCTTTTGAAACATAGTAGGATAAGCAAAATTCGCATATGAATAAGCATGAAACATTTTGACAGCCTTCAGGATAAGGAGAATAATACCAAGTTTCACATTTATGCTTCCCAACCTGAATATAATCAATAGTTTTAAATTTTGTAGCTTGCTCGTGTGCTAATAGACTTGCTGCATCCATTCCTATATTGAAAATTTGAGTAAAGTATATCGGAAAAGAGACAATATACCTTCATGCTCATCATCAATATTGTTGTCATGTTTTTTTTCTTCATTTTTTCTTTTTTTGTGTGTTTTTTCTTCTTCAATTAATATTTTGGTAGGTTCTATCCTGGCGCGTGAAATCCATTCATCCATTCTTCTATTGAAGTCTTGATAATGGACATAGTATTCGTAGGAGTAATCATTTCTTTTCTTTTTCGGGTCAAGGTCTTTTAACGGGCGGCAATCGATAATTTTGGCGAGATGCCAGGTTTCGTTTTTCATTTGTGCTTTAATGTAGTAATTTGGATCGAGTGCTCCTTCTGAAGGCTTAGTATAGACCTTTTTATCAAGCTCAATGTTGAGCTTTCCGAGCTTTTTGGAGGATTTGGCCATTGAGTCGTAGGTAGTTAATTTGAAGACTGCTGATTTAAAGAGCTAATTTTATTAGGAAATTTAGGCAAATAAAAAAAGAGATCTTATTTATTTGAAAAATCAAGCAAACACAAAAATCGTGTTTGATTTTTTTTTTCTTCTCCTTGAAGATGAGGAATGAACAAATATTTTCAAAGCAGGGTCAGGATGGCATCATTGTTTTTGATTTTTAGTCAGGGGGAACAAATTTAATGAGAGGGAATTAATTAATAATACAGCAAAAATTATGAAAGGCTTTGAAATAGAGTAGCGATGGAAAGTTTGATGATTCAGCAATAACTCATCAAAATTCTGAATATATTTAATTAATAAAATTATTAATGGAACAATCAAATCTTGCAGTGTGCCTAGTGAAAGACTATTTTTCACCTGAGACGAGCGGTCTTTATAGCCTTGAAGTAATCGCAAGGTGATTCAAGTGTATAACCTTTTAGAAAAGTGAGTTGGTCAAGAAGGTGCAAGAAGTATAACATTGATAATGATGTAATTGGAATGAAATTTTAGTTGGAAAAAGAGAATAAGGAATTAAAAAAAACTCTGGACGAATCAGAGAAAAGTTTAAAACAAAAGTTGTCAACTTTGGCAGTTGAAATGGAACAATTAAAGTTGAAGCTTAAGGAAAGAAGCAAAACTCCAGAGGTGAGGAAGCAATCCTGTTTAAATCTGACTGGTTTCATTTAGAGCACCAGATCTTCTCATCATAGTCATGAAAAGGAAGACCCGCCAGATAACGCATCAAATGGTATATTGATTGTTGGAGGAAAGATTTATTTGTTCAGAATCAAAATCTTCAAAAGAAGATAGAAAAGAACAAGAAGAAGTGGAGGAAAAGGAGAAAAAGTTGTATAAGAGAAAGATGATTAGGGATTTTGCAAAATCACCTTCAATTATTTTGAAAGATGCTGATGCTCAATATTATGATAGAACCAAAAATCCCCAAGTATGGAGAGAACTTTTCCTTGATTCTGAGAGTTACATAGCAACAAAGCCAAGATAGAATAGAGAATAAAATATGGAAGACGGATATTATTCCATTTTTGAGTGATAAAGAACAGAAGCCCAAAATCATTGCGAAAGTAAAAAGTGTCATATCGGACTATATTCCAAGAAAATACAGAAGTCAAATCTGGCCAATCGTAATTCATGAACGGAAGATGATTTTTAATTGATCTGTATCATAGTTGATTGGAAATCCTCTTCAAATGAAACGTAAAGTCTATGAACAACTTTGTGCATCCATGGAAGCTCGTCCATTAGAAGATAAAGTCAAAAATCAAATCAGTACTTAATTTGAGCTACCGAGAATAAACTTATTTCAAAAGAGGAGGACTTGACTAGAACGTATCCGCATTTAAAGAGCTTTAATCGTGGTGAAGCTCTTAATGATGAACTCCAATATCTACTTGAATTATTCCATGTAAGATTTTTTGAAAGTTAGGGGGCTAAATTGTCTAGTTTGCTAGACCAGACATTGGATATGTTCAAGGATTGGCTTACCCAGCTTCAATGCTTTTAATGTATCTAGATCGGTATAATGCTTTTAAATGTTTGGTCAATTTGATCATCTGTCGGCCGTTTCTCAAAAATCTCTATAAATTCAAGCTCGAAGAAGTAATCATTCTGACAATTGTTTTTCTTGAAACTAATCACCAAAGGTTCGACTTGTATGTCGGGTGTTTGACAAATTTTTGAAAGGCAAATTGCCTCAAGTTCAAAAACATTTGGAATCAATGAATATAACGACTGAGGTGTATTTGATCGAATGGCTAGTGACACTATTTTGTCGTAATTTCCACATTAATGATGTTGCGTAAATACAAGTGTAGTTTATTGTCCTGATAAATAACTTAGGAAAATTTGGGATTTATTTTTGTTGGAAGGAGAAGTGGCATTTTTGAAGGTGGCTCTCAAGATATTTCAGATAATTGAACCAGAGCTCATTTTGAAGGATTATGCTGAAACCCTTTATTTATTGAGAAATTGCACCCATGACATAAATATCAATCACTTGATTTATAATTTTCAATCTTCAAGTCTCACCCAAGAAAAGTTTGAAAAAAGCTGCAAAAAGGAAAAGGAGAAACAACATAAACAAGAACGCTCCCGAAGTATGTTTGGTTAACCAGACTTTGAGAATAATGTATATTGTATTATAAAAGTCTTTTTTTGGTAATATCTATCTACATTTTGAATGTATTTTATTGTTTTGAAATTTTTTCTAGGAGAATTTTATCGCGTTTATTAAATTTTATTGAGAGAAATGAAAAAGTTAAATTTGAATGGGAATGCCTATTTATCTTCTGATTATTATCGAAAGAGAGAAAATGATACAAGCAAAGATTTAGAAAAGGGTCCAAACAACAGATCTCATCTTGAAAGTGTTGGATTGAACTACCAATCAGGTTTCACTTGTTTGATGCAAAGTTTATTGAAATTGAGAATAGCTCCGATTTCATTTCGTGACAGAAGAAAGATGATATTACTCCAAAAGAACGCAACAAGAGATGAAACCCTAGCCCAAGAAGCGATGAAACAAAGAGGTATCATATAAAATTATTGAAAAAATAAATCCATCCTCTTAAAGAAATGAGTCGGAGAAGTTCAAAAGGTAGCGAATGTCTTCATAAACCAAAGAAACTTTCAAATGAGTTTGGCCCAAGTAATGACTTTCTCTTTGAGAGATGTCTAAACTTTTCCGAGGTTACACTTCTTATTTCAATTTATCTCGTAATTCAAGACAATATGAGAATTCTGGAGATTTAAAGCATGAGGGTAAAGTAATAATTTGAGGATAATTTTTTGAGTTGTCTCATAGAATTTCAAAATATATCGGCTTTACTTTATCAGAAAAACCCTGACTCAAGAGATCCAAGTTCGAATAAAACAAGAAAATCACAAGATCCAAAACCGAAGAATAGAATGCCACCTCGAAACAATTCTTTCCGCTACTTAGTTGGGAAAGAAAATTCGCAAAAGAGTTTGAGTCGAATTCAACCTGTTGAATACTCAATAAAAACCAATAAAGAAGAAATCTTGAACTCAATAAGCATCAATGCTGCAAAAGAGAATAAATCAAGTCTTCAACAAAAATTGGATATTTTGGGAAAGATTTTGTCAAAAGGAAGAGATTCTGTTGGACCAACCCGGAAAAAATCCGAGAATTTTTCAAACTATTCTTCTTTATTTTACCAAAATACAAGCAATAATAATATATCTAAAGATGGAATTCAGGTTTACTGAACTTGTTTTGTTTTTCAAAATTTCATAGAGAGTGCAGAAAGACTCATCAAGTCTTGATCCAGCACCAAAGAAAGGTCAACCTCAATTAAAGGTTGTTAATGAGAACAAAACTAAAAATAAGAAGAGTGCATCTCCTATGTTTGTAAAAGTAAATCTTTTACTTGAAAGGAACGTTGCAAATAAAGAAAATATTCCAAGCAGTAATTGTCAACTGAAAAAAGTAAACCGAGTTATTTTTTGGAAAAATCCTTTTTACAAAATAGAAACCAATCTTGGTTGCAACAACAGCATCAAAAAAAGGACTTTTTGAAGAAAAGAAAAAGGGGTTGAAGATTGCAAACAGCGTTGAAAGAGTAAAATTAATCTTTAAATGAGTAGTCTTACATTTTTCAAATAGTATGGTTTGGAGAAAATAGAGCAAAATCAAGAAAAAAGTAATAAAGTGTTGCCACCAAAAATTTTGAATCTCAACAACAACAAAATAACAGTGAGAGAGAGTCCTGGTTTTCGTTCGTATAGAGAAGTGAATCGAAGAGGGTCATTTCAAAGAGAAATTTTCCGACAATCCACAAATTCTTTAAGTGGAAACAATACATCGCAACTAACAGATAGGGATAGGTTATATAATTACATTATTCAAAAACTAGATCAAGAAAAGATCCAATAATTATTTTATATCGCACGTACAATATTTCTTTTTGATATTCTTATGAAAGTTTTCCACCGAGAAGTAAAATACTATATAAACAAATTTATATTATTTCTGTAAGTGTTGAATTTTATGATACCATAATTTTGCATCAGTTGTGAGACAGATGAGATAATCGAGATCGGGTTCAAGGAGGATAGATTTAATGATATGACTTGAAGTTTTATCGTTGGCCAAAACGAATTGTTTGATAGGGTCAGACTGTTCAAAAGCAGGGTTAAAGACTTTGATAGTTTTATTATCACTCGCAGCAAGAATGAGATTATCATAAGGATTGACTGAAACTTTGAAGAAGGAGTGTTTGTTTTGACCTTGAACTGGTATTGAGCTACAGCTTGAATATTTGTTAAAGGGGATGACGAACCACTCTTTTGAGGCGATTTGCTGATAGGTCCAGACGATAATTACACCATCAACACTTTTTGAGATGATTGAATTGTTGGGAAGTAGCTTGATGTCATCAATGAAGAAGTCGTGGAAGTTGTTGATTTTAGCTTCTGTATCACAAAAGTCTTTGCAAATTACTGATTGTTTAGAGTCTCTACTCTCGTGACTATTTTGAATTACTTGAAGGATTTCTTCGTTAATTGGCCAAACTCTAACAGCATCAAGATGAGAAGAAACAATTTTGTCGCCAGGATATTGCCAGTCAATAGCCAAAACGTCATCGAGAGGAAGCTTGTTTGGTTTTAAGCAAATAATTGGGAGTCCTAAGAGGATGTTCCAAATCATGATACTCCCATCATTGGAGCAGCAGGCTAGAAGGTTTCTGAGGTCAGGCACCAGGTCTGCAGGAGCAAAACAAATATCATTAATAACATTGAAATTACTTTCATATTTGCTGAGACTAAAATTTTTGTCAAACCTGAGGACTTTAAAAAGGTAGAGACTGCCAAATTTTCCAGCTGTGACAAAGACTTCCTCTCTTTTTAAGCCTTCAGTATCTCTAAAGATATACCCCGCTTTGATTACTGTGAGTTCTTCTGTGAAACCTGGTTTGCTAAAAGTGATGACACTTGGTCTTGACAAAAACTGTATCTTATTGGAATTTGGTTCAAAGTAACAAAACAGCACGTTGTTCTCTCCGCAAACAGCGATCAGATAGAAATCATCGATTTTATGGTATGCTATATCTGCTGGTTTGAATTTATCTGCCAATGGAATAAAGTTGACGACTTCTTCATCTTGGTCTCGCATTATAGGTTCAGGAGCTTGACTGATTTCTTCAGCCTTCAAAGGGTTTTTGATCGCATTTTCAAAATATTTATTCAATTCTTCTTGAACTTTCACACCTGTCTGCATTGAATATAGTTGTTTTTTTGTAATTTGCGCCGCTTGAATATAATTAAAAAATTTATACCTTCTTGAAAAGTAAGAGTATCAAATGAATGAGCTCAAAAAAAAGTTTGAATCGGCTGTGTGGGCTTTTGCTGGGAAAACATAGAAAAATTATATCGGAAAAATTTTAAAATCTCAGGAGAATTCCGAATCTGAGTTCCAAATCAAATGAATACACTCAGCAACGTTCAAATCTGAATGCCTGCTGAAAAGTTTTTTCTTTTTAGATTTAAAATTATCTCATAATTCATGTTAAAAATATTATATCCGAAATCAACAATATGGGAAAGAAAACCACTTGGTTTTTTGTTGCATTGCTGGCGATCGTCAGTGCTTTAGATGCTGAGCTTGTGAAAACAACTTTTTATATCAATCAGTTGAGTCAGTTTGCAACTCCATTCATCCGAACAAAAGATCGAACTATTACATACAGTATGGAGCTGGCGTTGCCAAAAAGTCTTAATGTTCCACAATATTTAAGTCTTGACCTTGAAGCAACAAGTGCAGTCCAAATCCTTAATGACATAATGGCTGCATGCGGACACACATTTGCAGTTTATAATCGCATGCACTACCATATTGCCACATCAACCCTCGTATACTATTGTACAGAGAACAATACTCTGCTTATCCTGGATGAAGAGAGCTACGACGTGAACGGTTTCGTTCCCGTTGATGTTCAGGGAGCGACATTTGATGAAACAAAGTTATACCCTGAAGGAGACTCAGTGGTGATTCTTGGCATGAAAAGTCCTTTCACGAATAGTTCGAATGCAACTCATTTAATCAAGATTAACCTTGTATCAAAGGGGATTGAAAGGCATTCAATCTTTGACGGGGGCCTGGCAGCAGATGAGTTTGTGACAGCATACACTTCAAAAGATTTGTTGTCATTTGTTCTGACAAGCCAGCAGATTGGACTGCAGAGTTTTATAAAGATATATTCAGCAATTTTTTGGGGAGACAATTACAAGCTTGTTCTTTTGACGAATTTTACCTATGGAACTCAGAGTTGGACACATTCTAATGAATTTTCGATTCTTGGGAATTATTTAGTAACAACGAATTACAGAAGCTGTTTAGTATATAGCATCGAAAAAGGGCTCGTGTATACCTTTTACGACATTGCTTTCTACAAGCCAAATCTGCTCCCTCATTATTACCTGGCACCTGCTGTTGGTATGCAGCATGGAAGCGCAGATCTATATGTTCAATTTACTAACAGAACAGTCTACAAGCTCTCTTGTGATGGTCAAGGAGGCATAACAAGCAAATTTGTAATTAACGCCACAGAGATGCACGTTGCTCTTGGAAATCAAGGCGTTCAAGATCTTTTATTTACTGTGAACTCCAAGACCAAAGCCCAGCTGTTTAATATCATAGATTCAAAGACTTTGCAGCCAATCTTTACCTCGCCAAGCTATTATGGAGCAGCGCATCTCACAGAATCAACCTATAGCGGTCTCTACTCGGATATGCTCGCGGTATTTGACAGAAAATCGAATCAACCTCTGGCAATCATTGAGATGACTGGATCATCATATTTTGAGGAAGCAGGACGAGTGATGTATTATATTAATTACACAAGAGGCTCCTCAAATTGCCAGTTAATGTATTACAGTTTTGAAACTCAAGTGTTTGGATCAGTTTTCTCGTTTTACGCAAAAGCAACCTGCCTCTATACAGTAATTGTTCATGCAAAATACACTAGAAATATTTCTTCTCCTAGTATTTCGATAAGAATATTGGATCAATATATTATCTACAGTAATCAGACGCAATACAATCTTCCAACAGGCGCTCCTTCTTCCCAGCTAATTGTTCCAGATTACGGCACTCTGACAATTTATGCAATCAACTATAAAGGTCCTTATGATAACGTGACCAACGTGACCAAATACGAATTCAACACAGAGAAAAGTAGTTTTGATCTGATAGACTCTTACAACCTGACAAGTATCCCATACACCCTTTTTTCTAACTTTGCGGTACTCGATAGTATCACCCTTGTTGCTTTATCTACAACAAAATTCACAATCATTCATTTAGCAAACGGTACAATAGAAGAATATCCTGTATCATTTATGCTCACGGAGATCTCAACTTTCCATGATGAATCAGGCCAGGTTTACTTGATGATTGGGCGATATGATACTCCTCCTTGCACCCCAAAACACTATATCTTTGGACCGGATAAAGTTCTCTCGCCCCTCCCCGAAATTGACACCTTGACCAGTATGGCCGGATCTGCTGGACTTTGCTCTTACTGGATATTAGAAAATTATATCTATGGATTCCAAGTTATGAAATTTTATGATATCTGTTCTTCTTCTTCTTCTTCGAAATTTAGTCTGAAAGGAAAATTGCATATAAATTGGATAAATTCCTTCTAAAAACGCGAAAACGTATTTATGAAGTTTTCAGATGAGTATGAGAGATTTACAAAGAAAGAAATTTTTCTCGCTTACTAAAAAAAATAAATTCACCTGATTCTGAATCTGATTCTGAATCTATTCTTAATATTTTTAAAGAAAATGTTGTCAAAATTAATATCACGCGTGAAAGAAGAAAAGAAGCAGGGGGCACAAAAGGAGGATGCGAAAGGAAAAGAAAATTCTGCTGTTTCAAACAATTTGGAGGAATTAGAGAAGAGTTATTTAAATTTTCGAGATTTTAGAATAAATGATGATCTTTCTCGTTTCAAAGTTTCGGATATAGATACAGTCTATTATATTCCAAATTATATTACTCCTCAGGATGAAGAATATCTGTTGGGACAGGTTTACTCTCAGCCTAAAGAAAGATGGTCGCAATTACAATATTCTAATAGAAGATTGCAGAAATGGGGAGGTGAAGTAACAAAGAACGGCCTTGAAAATGTGGAGGCTTTGCCTTCATGGTTGGAGAAAATATCTGAGACGCTTTTAACAGAAAAGATAACTTTGAAAAAGACGAACCATGTTTTACTGAATGAATATCAGCCTGGTATCGGCATCATGCCTCATACAGACGGCCCATTGTATCACCCATATGTGGTGATTCTGAGTTTAGGGTCCCAGACAGTTTTTGAATTTTTTAAGGACTACGCGGCATATAAAGAAGAAAACACTTTGGCAAAGCTGTTGGTGGAGCCAAGGAGTCTGTTGATTTTTTCGGATGACGCTTATAGTAAATATCTGCATGCAATTCTGGAGAAAGAGAAGGACTTTGTTGAAATGTCATACTGTGTAGATAAAGCCTCGGAGGATATAAAAATCCAGAGTTCAAATATTGATAATTTACACCTGACAAATATTTTCGAAGGGTTCAAAAAGCAGGTTTTGCAAAAGAGCGAGGATGACGGTAGTGAACGGGAAGGAGAGAGCGAGATTGAGTCTCATTTGTGGCAAATTAAAAGAGAAAAAAGAGTTTCATTAACAATTAGATATGTTCCCTGTAATTTATAGAGACTATCCTTGTAAAGACTAGCCTTAGTATTTTTTAGTTTCACAGTCAATTGTCCTTAAAACATTTTAAGGTTTGCTTTTAAAAATTAAATTAAAAATGCTCTCTCGAAATAATTTATCTGATTAATCCCATTTCAGTATAAACTAACATGAACCAAGAAAATACCGGGTTGAGCGCAGTCGAGGCTTCTTTGAAGAAGAAATTCCAGACCCACGAATGGGTGTCCGTCAAGAATGACTGGAACAATATCCGATCAAAATTCTATATCAAAAAGGAATTTCATCAGGAGCACAAAACGAATTTCAAGAAAATTCGCTTCAATAAGCGTAATCCGACAAAGACTTTGGACTACTATCAGCAGTACCCTCTCTATAAGGACGCCAACGTGTTTTTGGACTTCAACAAGGTCCACGACCGCATCTATCAGAATTCTATTCCAAATACAGTAAATCCATCAACTCCTTCCCATTCTAAGCGTTTAGATCACCTATACCTACGAAGGACTGGGCAGCCGCATCTACAACTGCAACTTCACCAACGATGGCCGAAGTTTGCTGGCAACAACACAAGTATTTACTGGATTTTCCATTTATTTATGAATTTTAGCACGGAACGTCGTTTTTCAAGTTTTCGGAAGACAATAAAGTGGAGCTTTCCAAGGTAATTTCGTGCCAGAACGTGAACTGGGCAATCACAGACTCAGATGTGTCATCCAATAATAAATTCATGATTCACTCAACTTTGAGCCCAAACATCCATATATTCGACTTGGAAGAGGGAAAATACTCTGGAAACTTTACCTTGAAAGGGCCAGAGCAGGAAAACAACAGTCTGAACGATTTCATATCTTTCTTCAGTCTCAGAGTGTATTCATTAAAGCTTGATTCGGACAACAAGCAAATCATAGTTGGTTGTGGTAAAACGATTGGTGGAGCGCCGGTGCAGGTGTTTGATATTGAGGCCAACAAAGTAAAGCATAGTATAATTGCCCATTCGGATGATATAAACAGTATTTGTTTCCTGGACAAAAGAAATAGTTCAGTTTTTATTTCCGCCTCAGACGACGGGGTTTCAAAATTATGGGACACCAGAACAATGGAGAATAACAAGCCTGCCGGCATTTTTTACGGTCATGTGTCAGGTCTGACTTACGTGACTTCTAAAGAAGATGATAAATATTTTATTACAAACTGTAAAGATCAAAGCATAAAATTGTGGGATATTCGAAAGAGCACGACTCAGAAAATGAACTATCCCTTCCTCAAGTTTGACTATCGTTACGAAATTCTGAGCCAAGACCATATTGAAGAAATCAAGAGATTCCAAAAGAAGGTCGATCAAGCCGTGATGACATTCTGGGGCCACCAAGTTCATATGAGCTTGATCAGATGTCATTTTTCACCCATGCATGGAACAGGCCAAAGATACATTTATACTGGATCTTATGACGGAAGAATTTATATTTATGACACAATTTCAGGCCAGAATGTGGCCTGCTTGGAAACCACCAACAACGATCCCAATGCTCTCAACAGTCCTGTAATAAGGGATTGTGCTTGGCACCCTTACTCAGCAACACTCGTCAGTACTAACTTTATTGGAGAAATTCATAAATGGGAGTACCAAGATTTGAGAGATGGCGAAAGAATGGAAATTGAAGAAGACGACAAATATTCAGAAGGAAGCGATTTGATAAGATCAGATTCCTCAACTCAAAGAGAAGGCAGCGAGCATGAGACCGTGATGCTCGGAAGAAGTCTTTTGAGAGACAACATGTAATTTAAATTTCAACAACAACACAACAACATCGAGTCTTTGGGTAACAAATCTAATCTATTTAATCAACACTAAAGTATTCTTTTTCCATAAGCACAACCAGTAAATGTATTATTGTTACAATTGGAATTTGTTCCATTTTAACATTGTATTATTATTCAAACTTTTGTCGATATTTTATTGCATCATAATACAAAGTTATGTAAAGAAAATGTAATTCGATTTCAGCGGTAACCCTTTTGGTAATGGTAACCCTTTTTAAATACTCTTTCATTTTTTATATCTCCACTGGCAAAATAATTTTCTCTCTTAAGGTCGAAATTTTCGCAGTTAAAAATGATGAATTACTGTATTTCTAGAGAGTTCAAAAATTTGCCAACTGAAAATTAATATTATCGAACTTTTCTAGAAATTCAACCGTCACTGTCAGGCGAACTATTCGTCTCTCTCGAGGCAGATAAATTATGAACTTTTCTTTTGGTGAAAAGGGCTTTGTGAATCTCGCTTTTTCAAAAATTCATAATTCTCTTCAAATCACATTATTCAAACAAACACATTAAAGAATGTCGAAATAGATTTTGATAGATATTTTGCTTATTTTTT